>Ga0209914_1002613_pt1 | contig 14488 bp, 12 predicted proteins | sample ThiBiot_500_plan_FD_183949 | JGI IMG/M metagenome (GOLD analysis project Ga0209914, IMG submission 183949) | Wastewater bioreactor microbial communities from Cape Town, South Africa - Thiocy_cont_500_plan (SPAdes) | ecosystem: Engineered > Bioreactor > Thiocyanate-remediating > Anaerobic-Aerobic...
TGATCATGGTGCAAACGGTCCTCATGGAAATGATCATGGTGGAAATGATCATGGTGAAACTGATCATGGTGCAAACGGTCCTCATGGAAATGATCATGGTGGAAATGATCATGGTGGAAATGATCATGCTGAAAGTGATCATGGTGAAAATGATCATGGTGAAACTGATCATGGTGCAAACGGTCCTCATGAAAATGATCATGGTGGAAATGATCATGGTGGAAATGATCATGCTGAAAGTGATCATGGTGGAAATGATCATGGTGAAACTGATCATCCTGAAAGTGATCATGCTGAAAGTGATCATGATGAAATTGATCATGGTGCAAATGGTCATGGCGCAAACGGTCCTGATGAAACTGATCATGGTGCAAATGGTCCTGATAAAAATGGTCATGGTGAAACTGATCATGGTGAAAGTGATCATGATGAAATTGATCATGGTGGAAATGGTGCGCCGAATATGTTATCGCCTTATTTCGATCAATTAGAGATTTCATTATTAAATCCATCGATCATCGAAAAAGATTCGTTTCAAGATATCCATCTTGATGAACTTGGATTGCCAGATGCATTTGCTTGTATGATTGCAAACGAACAAGGAATTCATCAACAACTCCTGATAATTGATAACAACCAAGCAATTAATATTGATGGAACGGAAAAATCGATGTCAAATACAAGTAAAGTTCGTAATGTCAACAATTCTTTTTCAAGTCCACCATCGTGGCGAACTCGATCAAAACTAAAAAATCACAAAGAGATTCGTGCTGAAAAAGGTACACGTCAATCAATGGTGTATGAGTAGTTTTCATCTTTTTATATTATTTAGATTTGTTAATCAACGTTGAGCATAAACTCGAAGTGAATGTTCGCAAACGAAAGGCAAAAGAATCGAATGTTCAACGAAAAAAAAAGCCACCAAACCAAACTAAAATCTCAACCTAGTTACCCGTGATTGTTCTAGAAAATGACATAAAATGTATTTTTCAATTTTTTTCTTTTTGTTTGAAATGTTGAACATTTTTCTTGTCTTGATACTTTTTCGAATTATTGAAATCAATCGTGTTCAACTTATGCAAGATTCATATATATCATATTCATTTATTTTCGTTGTTAAAATGTTCAAAATGTTTCTTTTCTTCAGAAAAAACATGGATTTAACTGATTCATCCATAGAAGTACATGATTTCAGTTTGTATTTAAGCATTCAATACTCATACTGTGTGATTTTAGCGACTTGTAAAAGGAGATGCAACTGGGCTGCCTGTGAATTTGCAACTATTGGTGCGTTTTAATATACAGAACATCAAACATTTTCTTTATTTAGGATATTCGTCGGCTAAATGTTGATGTTGATGGGTCGTTTGTTGCTCGTTTAAAACTTTCTGACGGCAAATATTACTATGGAGGTTGTGCAATTATATTCACAATAATGGCAACTGTCCATTCATTTAGGTTTTGTTATTGATATGTCGATGTTATCAACATCGCATGTGGATGTTTACGCGATTATTCGTGTCAATCAAGTCATGGTTTTAAAACATTCTGAAGCAAAGTAATGAAGAATTTGTTTTTCGGTTAAATTTGCATCGGCTGCTTTTAGATTTGTTCTTCAAATTCTTCAAATGAAGTTGATTCATCAGCACGATAAATGTATAGGTTCTCCTGAATCGTGGTATAAAGGAACAGCTGATATGTCAATATTTACGTCACAAAACAATACTCAAAATAGAATAGTCAAGTCTCCTATTTTCCAGGAAGCAAACAAAACTGATATTATTGTTCCTATTGTTGAGCTTTCAACGACCATATCTACCCGGTATTAATATTTCTTAATCTCTTCTTTAATTTTCAAAATATTGTTTTGTGTAAAGTGTTATCGAAGGTGTTGTCACTCGAAAAAGCGAAATTTGCACATTTGGAAGTGGAATCGGAAAATTTTTCACTTTCGATATAGCTGATGCAGATTCGGAAATTCGTTGCAAAGCATTTAATGATATTTTGAACATATTCTTTGAATGTATTACGGTTGGAAAAGTAATTAAATCCAATATTTTTGAATGAATTAAATTTTTTATGTCAAAGGCTTATCATGTTGAAAATTTCGTATTAACCCGGAGTAATAAACAATATAATCACTTAGCGCATCCCTTTGAAATAAGTTTGATGAAAAATAGTATTATTGTCGAAATCTTTGATCATAAATTCTCAAATATATATGTCTCATTTAATTTCGTCAACATTTCTGATGTTTCTTTGGATGACGCTGGTAAATCTATTGGTAACTATTGAATATTTCATTTCGCACAAGTTTTCAATATCTGCCAGTATTTTTATTTAGATATTTTTGTAACAGTGAAATGTATATTCGACTCAGATTCGGTCTATGTCGCAAAAAAAAACACTCATTTACATAGGCGAGTTATTACGGTTTTTGATGATACTGGTGAAATTAATATTGTTCTCTGGAGTGATTTTGTATGTTGAGCTTCACTGATTATTATTGTTCATGTGTTATTGATTTTCTCATCTTAGGCCAAACACTTTTTGGGACAAGTAAATCAAAAAATTCGGTTTAAAGATCTATTGATTCAAAATTTTAAAAGTAATCTCGAAAGACTAGCTTCTATTTTATTATATTTTTAGTTTAGATCAACTGCAACTTTCAACGACGATTATGTCCGTCATAAATATGAACGATGAAGATTAACTATCATGAACTGAATTACTGACTTCCTTGAAATTCTAAACATTTTCGATAGTTATATACTTTGCTGTTATTCTCCATGCTTTTTTTTTTGTTTTTTTAGTTTCAGTTTCTGTTGTAGATTTGTAATGGGCAATGTTCCGAGTGATTCGTTAAATCATAGTTTCAAACGTTTTCGCACATCTGAAACACAAGAAATATCCCATGCATCACCAATCTCATTGAGTCCAAAAAGAAAAGTCGCACAAAGCAACATGCCAGCTATGAATGGCAGCTCCGATGAATCTATTAACAGTTCTATTTCTGGAACTCCTGTAATTTTATGTAATGATTTTGATCAATTCTCTTTAACTGCTAGTGGAAATTTAAACAGCTTCGAACTGAATACAACTTATCAATGTATATCACATAACTCTAATAATGATTCATCCAATCCTGAATTACTCACAACAATTACTGGCGGTGCAAATGAAAATATATGTGTATGGGATGATATGGAATTATCTGATCAAGAAATAATCAGTTGTCTTCGTTCGAAAAAATCCTCCGTGTATTTGTCGGATGGAGATGTTCTTCAATGCTTGGCACGAACACAAGCATGTACTATTCAAGATCGCTCAACTTTGAAAACATCTTAAATCTAATCGCTTTTATAATGTCTGTCTTATGCGCATCTTTTCTTTCAAACTATACTTTATATTGTTGCCATTTTTTGAACTATTGATGGATATTTATTTTAAAAATAAACCCATGAGTAAAATCTCATCAGCATAAATATGCTCTAGATATATACAAAATAAAAGATTTCCATAAAAATTAGTTAAATCTGAACAAAAGAACAGAACATCTTTTAATTATCACAAAAATTATGCGTACTCGAGCTGAAATCATCGAACGTGTTAGTTATTGGTTACAAACATTCACGCTTGCCGAATTGACATTTGTATTGAATGAAGATTTACGTTTATCTCCTTTTGATAAATTTCGCATAAAAAAAATTGGATCTTCTCTTCGTCATACTTTTTTTAGTAATCAATCAGATTCAGATGTTAAAATGTTAATTAATGATTTATCATCTGCATTTCGTCAAGCTCGTCCTGTTCATAAACCAACATCATTAAGTTCAACTATAATACGTCAACAAGAACGATTTCTAATACCATTTCGATCAACGTGTCCAACATGTAACTGTAATTTGAATCAATCCAATGCTGTTCAAAAACAATTACGCATATATTGTGGAAATGGATCTGTCGTTACGGGTAAATTATGTTGGAACAAAATCCAGTAGTGACACGCAGCATATCCACCAGTATTGGGAACAGTTCGAGTTTTTTGAAAATAAAACAGAACCGAACGAAAAAATTCAAAAACCGATCCGAACCGAAACCGACCCTAGTCGAATTTCTTTTGGCATGCGCATGAATTTCTTGAGTTTCTTGATCAAGAATATCAAGCGCTATGGACACATCTTGTGGCAAGACTTGTGATCAGTTTTCGAGGGAAGTTTCTTGAACTTCTTAGTCGCACGCTTGCCATTCTTGCTCATGTGCTTGGACTTTATTCAAGCGTTTCTGTGATTTAAGAACTTTGACATTTTTTCATTGATTTTATTTGTAAAATAAATGAGTTTTTAATTGAAATTTAAAGCAGTTTTTTTCTTGTTAGTCAAGAAAACGTTCAAGCGCTATGGACACATCTTGAGGCCTGTGCAGGTCAAGAAAGACAAAAAAAAAGTTCGACTAGGGGAGATTATTTTTAAAACCTCTAAACTGAACCGTTCCCAACGCTGATAGCCACTACGATTGAGTATGACAAAATTTTATGTATATTCTATTTCAGGTACAATGATTAGTCTTGAATGTCTACATGATTCCTCAGTGAATACATATAATACTAATCCAGAGCCAGTGAAAATATATTCGAACTTTACACGTATAAGTAAAACTAACACTTATACACATGATAGTTTACATTATGGTGATTATATTTATTTTGGTGGAGACATAGCAGTTGAACGCGTTATCATCGATAAATATACCGCACAAATAGTACAAAATGATCTTTCTATGCAAGCAATTGCTGGTGCGTTGAATCAAGAGGCAATTAATGCTGGATATTCTCAACTAGCACCGATAGAACGACGTTCATTAGCAAACATTATTCATGCATATCTTGTTATACAGTTCGATTTATCCATGGGAAGTTCCATCGTATCAACTCCTTTTACATTATCTGACTTTGATCAATGGGCTTGGGAACAATTTCCTCGTCTTTTAGCTTGTTTTATTCATTTATGGACAAATCATCGTACACTTATTGGAACATGTGGCGAGCATTGTTCAAAATGTCTAATAATTGATGGTCACCAAAAGAGCAGAAGGCGCATTTGCGCTTTCAAAGATGTTAAAGTTCAGACCGAAGAAATGGAAGAATTGACAATCGGATGTTGTAAGACACCTATTCGTTGGTCTCGTTATTGTGAAGACCATAATGTTTTATCATCGACAACAGTCAGCAAAAAACACGGATCTTCCCTAAATCGAAAAAAGAAAATCAAACAATTCTTTCGTTTATTATCACGGGATTCTTACAGAAAAAAAGATCGTTTAAATGCTACGAGTTGTCGAACAATGAAGGCAAGGTCTGACTCGTATGTCAAAAAATGTACAAGATCATTTGGAATTATTGCTCTTGTCAGTAACTGTCGAATAATTACATCCTTTAGTGAATTATACAGATCAGAAACACTCCGGGAAATTATCAATCTCTTTGCTGTCACTATACGTGGTGAGAAATTGTATTCAGAATTAGATTTAGTCGTATTTTACAGCTTTTAGTTGCTGGTAAACTAGCTCCAACTTGTGTTTATGATGATGGTTGTCATTTAGTTCGATACATAAAAAATCATATTGGTAAAGAACTGAATAAAACACCAGCAATGGTCCTGCTTGACTCAACACCGATCAGTATCGATCGAACCCATTTTCGAAATCATGTTGGTGCATTTTGCCGTGATACAATGAATCCTGATAAAAATCCATGTTTGTACAGGGTGTCCCAGAAAGGATCTACCAAAAGTATTTTCGAATATCTTCGCTATTCTACATAAGTTTAGCAATAATGTTTTTTTGAATTGTAGTTAAATGTAAAGTTTTTTTGTATCTAGACGATTTTTCATATTGTGGTATGAAACTATATGTTTTGATCAAAATACAAAAATTTTGCTTTTTTTTCTTTCCAAAAAAAACATTAAAAATCATTTTTTTTCTCTAATTATTTCGATTACTTCTCGTTGTATTTCGTGAATTTTACCTAAAAAACAATTCGGATATATTGAAGTTGTGCATTGTGGTAGAACTCAAGAAGCCCTACCTAACTGTATGCAGATATCATGGTAAAATACCCTTATTCTATCGGAAGCTGTTGGTATCATATAGAAAAAGCAAAATTTTTGTATTTTGATCAAAACGTATAGTTTCGTACCACAATATGAAAAATCGTCTAGATACAAAAAAAAACTTTATACATTTACCTACAATTCAAAAAAAATTATAGTCAAACTTTTGTAGAATAGTGAAGATATTCGAAAATACTTTTGGTAGATCCATTCTGGGACACCCTGTAGTTTTAAAATTCCGGTTATGAACCTCCTTGCTTCTTTTAGTATTGAAAGATATAAACACAGAAGCTGCTGAACAAACATTTTCATGGTTAAAACGTTATGCAAATATTATTAGTAACATGAACCACTTACGAGCTCCACTATTCATGCTCACTTTATTTCATTTAAAAAATTTATCAAGAGTCAAACGTTCACCATCATCTGTCTTTCCTGTTGTGAGTAGACACTTTTATTCGGATTTTTGAGTATATGTATTTAATAGGCTGATTCAGTACCGAATGTTAAAGGTGTTTCTCTATCACATCTATCTGCTGTTGCTGCTCTCAAAAAGACACCAAATCAACTATCCGATACTTCCAATGCTGTTAGTGTTGATTTAATTAATGAATTTAACACAGTTCATCTTAATTTACCTAAGACAACTACTGATTGGAATGCTATTGTTCAAAATATTTTCTCTCGTAAATAAATTAAAATATTTAGCTTTCATGTTGAATTATACCATTCTGATTTCGGTCGGCATCATTTGACCAACATTTTGTGGCTATGCAAAGAACGATAATTGAGCGAAATTGTTTCAAAATTTTGACTTTCGTATAGTACCAACACTAATTACGCAAAATTCTCTTATGATGAGCATAATTCTGTAAAGAATTTTGTTTTTATCAAAGCTGATTGAATTCTAGTAAAATTCTCTTATGATGAGCATAATTCTGTAAAGAATTTTGTTTTTATCAAAGCTGATTGAATTCTAGTAAAATTCTCTTATGATGAGCATAATTCTGTAAAGAATTTTGTTTTTATCAAAGCTGATTGAATTCTAGTAAAATTCTCTTATGATGAGCATAATTCTGTAAAGAATTTTGTTTTTATCAAAGCTGATTGAATTCTAGTAAAATTCTCTTATGATGAGCATAATTCTGTAAAGAATTTTGTTTTTATCAAAGCTGATTGAATTCTAGTAAAATTCTCTTACGATGAGCATAATTCGATTACAATTTGTTATTTCTGAATTAAACTGACTATATTGTTATTCATAGAATTTCAGATGGAACAAAATCAAAAAATGAAGCTATTATTAAAACAGAAAAGCAAAATTCTAGAATTCTGCTTGGGAAGAACTTTGACACTGCTGCAAAATACCATATGTTCTAAATATTTTAATCGATTGATCAATTTAATCATCATTTCAATTGAATCAATATGCATTTTTAAAGACTTAATATGTGAAAATCTTAAACAAAATTGATCAATATCATCGTTATATTTCCATGTTTTAATTGTATAAGAATAAACATGTGAGGGTGGAATAAATAATGGAATAAATCTTTCCATAATGAGATGATTTAAATGAGATGTATATTCAATTAATAAATGAATTTGACCAATTGAAATATTTTGAATCGATGAAATATCAAGTTCATTGATTTGACTAAGATCAACAATAGAACATAAAATATCTATTGGTGGTAATGTCGATCCTATTAATATCAAACAATGAACATGAGTAAAACGATAAATTGGTGAAATAATTGGTTTATTAAAATTCAAAGATAAATGTTTAATAGGTTTTGAATAGAAAATTTCTTGTTGAATATTTAATGGTGCTGTTGATTGAGGTGGATAATCCTTTCCATTATACTGAATACATTGTGGACGAAATCGAGGAATAGAATAGATCGATTTTTCGATATATCGATTTGTTCGAGTTTCACTTAATGCAACATACCAATGTTTTTCTTCAATCCAAAATGATGATCGAAAAGAATCGAATAGTGCTAAGAGATTTTCTTTGACAAAAACATCTTTATAAAGAATAAATTGAAAATTAAATTTTGTAATTTGTGTTCGACGAAGATATTTTTCCCATTGTTTTCCATCAAAGAAATCTAATCGATTGATTGCAAATAATGTTAAACATTTCAAATTTAATAATTCAAGAAGATGTTCTTGAAATAATTCCAATGATATATCAATATCTACAAATAATTATCGAAAGATAAATAACACATACACACACACTTACGAATATGATAATTCAATGTCAAATGTGTAAGTGAAGAAGATAAATATTGAAAATTGAATAATGATTTATTCTTTTTTAAACAATCGTTTTCAAAATCGATTATTAAATGAGTAATTGGTGAATGAAGATTTGAAATAAATGAATGAAAATCAAGAAAAATAATTTCATCTCGTTTTAATATAGAATCGATACGATCGAATACACCACGATTAATATTCAAATGAGTTAACATGGGAAATGTTTGATGTATTGATTGTAACATATTAGTACGGTTGATTTCCAAATAAGTTAAATATTGAGCTTGTTTGATAAGATTATCGATTATTTGTTTATCATTATAATGATCACAATCTTCAAATGTAAGCGATGAAACGGAATTTGGTAAATCAGGTAGAATATAGTCACTTTTTATATATTTTATATAATGAAGATGAATAAATTGATCTTTGAATTGTGGAAAATATTGATGAAATATTAAGACTTGTTCGGGAATATCTTTTTCAGAGAAAATCAATGAAATCACTTGTTTGGGTTGAAGTTTATTACAAATAAAATCAAATTTTGGTCGACCAATTTTACGAAAATCGATTTCTAATGGATATAAACCAACTAGATTATTTAATTGGGAATTAAGACCAATAAATCCATGAAATATATCATAAGTTGATAAACAATCAAATATTTCATAGAAAATTTCATTAGAAAATCCTTCCAATCGAGAAATCATCACGTCACGTACGAATTTTATTTGGGTAAAAAACGTTCTATATACTATGAATCATGTTTTAGAATGATAAAGAACAAAGAAGATTATTGGATGAATTCAATAAATCCCTCTTTAGACTTCTTTGTAGAGGATTGTTATACAGAAATACATTTATTTACGAAATAATCGATGAAAATTGAAAATATCTCTTTGTGCATTTGATCCACCAGCAATAGCAGTTCGATTTCGAATAGGATACAAAAGTTCTACTGCTTGTGCATATTCTCCTTCGTCAAAACGCTCAAGTGCGACAAAGATGTACGGACCAATTTCACGATAGGATTTTCCGATATCCGTATCAGACGATTCGACTGTTTCTTTGAGCGAACGAAGAAAATCTTTTTTCGCTACGGTATCAGCAAAATTGTCCAAAACGAAATAATGATGAAAATCCGAGAAAAGTGTTTGATGATCATGCAAATGACTGTCGATAGATTAACGAAGCAGCATCAGTATATTTTAATCGGGTTAATTCTACTTCATTGCTATTCAAATAACAATTTTGAAGGATTTCTTCGGCTTTCTCCCAATTGTCTTGTTCCAATTCATAGAGCGCCCAATGCCAATTGATATGTGGTGCGAGTGTATCGCATTGTTGCCAATGGTTTTGGGTTTTTTCTAAAAAGTTAATTCCTTCTGATATTCGTCCCGTGTATTCAATAGCATGTGCCAATGCATGTGTAGCCCACGCATCATGTTCATTGAGTTCCAGTCCAAGTCGAGCTTGTTGTTCGGCTCGTAATACCATATTTGTTTCACCTAAACCAAAAGCATACATTCCATGCAAATATGATTTGAGTGGACGATGTGACGAGGATGATTCCCAAATGGGTAATACTCGTGCAACTGAATCTCGAAGCATATTTTGGTTGCCAACGTGGAAATAGGTGTCAAGTGCAATTTTTAGAGTCATAATATCAAACGGATGACTGAGAAGGATAGTTTCCCATGTATCAGTAGCACGTGATCGATAACCTAGTGACCAGTCGATCAAAGCTTGCGTATGAAGTTTGATGTAACGATTCGATGAATTTATTGCATCACCAAGTGTTTCAACAACTTGTGCATGAGCTAATGCAGGTGGACGAGGCATTGAAAACATTCCAATAGCAGCAGCTATAATACGGCTATTACCACAATTTGGATCTGAAGCAAGAAGACGGGATAGAGTACTTTTGATACCACCCAATTGCTTGTCATTATACCTGACGAAAAGAAAAAAATTATTCACTTATGCAAAAAAAAAAACAATCATCATGACCAACTTACCAACCAACATATTGTGTCAGTGTTGCATCAAATAATTTGGCTGTTTCATCACTGGTTGTATCAATTGGAATTCCGTCATTTCGAAGAGTTTTAACATCACGCCAATGATCTCGAAACGGCATTGTGAAAAAAAAGGATTACTATCTACTATCTGCTTGTTGCTTTTCAAAATGCTTCTCTTGATATATCTTCAATCAAAAATGAAACCCATCCTCTCCCTCCTTCATACTTGCATTTTCACACTGTCAACAAATAGATGCAAGATAAGAGCGCAAAGTCTTCTTTATCTAAGTAGAACACCTCACTTTCAATTGATATGAATAAAAGATAGATCTTGTATCATGCAAAAACTTTATTGTCCCTTATTGAATAACTGTCTGATAATAATAATTTTCAATTTTTTATATTCGAATTTTTCCGATGATGTAATGTTGGTAATAAAGAAAAAAAACCTGTCATGTAAAACAGCAAAGCAAATGAATTACCAATGATAGAATTGGTAATCATAATGATTATCATCATCATCAACATCACATCCAGGAGTCCATTTTGATGGTTTTGTAATCAGGGTTGCCAAATCCAAAATTTAAAAATCAGTAGTTCTTTACGAAAAATCAGGTAGTTTTCTTTTTGGGATTTACGAAGTATATGAGCGTCTTTCGAGTGAAATCAATAATTTTATTCTAATTCTACATCTCGAAAACACGGATATGCATATCATCTTTTTTCTAAAAATTAATCGAAATATTTTTTTGTCAAAGACACACTCATAAGATCAAATTATTTTGTGAATTTCGATCAAATTAAGTTCTTTCAATACACAAACTTGTAGTCTTGCTAGTTTTGTGAACTGCTCGAAAACAACCATATTTAGCAAATCTATTTTTGATTTCAATTAAAGATCACTATATTCTCTTCAGAAAAAAAACAAACAGAAATCTACTCATGAGTATACATAGATACGTAGGTAGGTACATATTCAATCTTTTCTCAAGAACAATTAAGTTTATTTAAAAGAAATACTTTGTGTTTGTAAAACATTAATTTTATCGAACTGAACACTACTGAAAACATTTCCGTTAGAGAAAATCATGAGAGGAAGTAGCTATGATAAATACGTAATAATGTTAAACTGACTAAACCATTTTTATGTAGAGTAAAAATTAGATGTTTTCTTAAATAATTTCACTTTTGTGGATTTTCAGACTTTAACTCTTTATATAATCACGAAATTGAAAGGATTCATTTCAATCAAACAGTTTCCAGTCAATGTTCGTTTTGTTCTACTGAGCGAAAATACTCTTGTATTAGAAATTCAACATTGTTCAATATTGCTCATGATCATTCTGTTCTTTTTATTCATATAACTCATTTGAGTTATTGTCTTCTATACTTAGAAGATAAAGAAGAAAGTTATTTCAGACTTTACGATCGATCTTCTGCCACTATGCTCACTTTAGTATCATCTAAAATCTCCTTCACTGCTTGAAAATATAGGCAGAAAATTAAAATTCTTCGAAATTTCGAAAATCAGGAGAAATCAGTAGAAAATCTTTAAAATCAGCTCCTGAATTCAGGAGAATTTTGATCAGGGGAAAAGTTAAAAAATCAGGAGACGCCTGGCCAAATCAGGAGATTTGGCAAGCCTGTTACTAATATCAGTATAATGAAAAAAAAACGGGTTCTATGTGACTCGTAAGACTTTAAAAAACAAATCCATTATAACTCAAGCTTTTTTCTCTTAGGTCATCAATTATCTTTCATAAAAATAGTTCCATGAATACCATCATTGACATATCGCATTTATAATCTATCGATTCTCTTGAATAAACTTTAGCATGATCATATTTTATGTAAAATTAGAAACTAGTTATTAAATTTTTTTTCAGGTTAAATAAAAAAAAACAGAACATACAATTCTTAGTTATCATTAAACACTCTTAATAATTAAATTAATTAAAAGTTCTTTTTAAATACTTTTTCGTTTACATGGGTTCACTCCATTGACCATGTTGCATTAATTTCAATTGACAAATTTCGTGCCTTAATATGACCATTGAAGTTTTGTTGTTTGATTTCGAAATGAAAACGTGCAGTTATTTTTCAATCTTGGATTCCTGATAGATTTCAGCTCCCAAGGAATTCAGCTACTGCTGCTTGATGGTTGCTCGATCATAGAAACCGAGAGCAATATCGTATAAGAAAAAATACTATGCACGAAAGTGTTTAAATCGGTCGTTTTGATATTATGCGCACTTTTCTTTTTCAGCAGTAGATTATTAAAATCGAGGATATAAATGTCGTTCTTTTTCTATGTCATGGCAACCGAATCTGGTATTCAAGAAAAAGTTTATGAAGAAATTCGACAAGTATTTGGTGATGTATGTTTACTGAAAATGAATCCGAGAGAATAGTAGAGTATTTAGTCATGTTTATAATCTTATAGGATGAAATAACATATGATAAAATTAGTGAACTCGAATATTTGGATATGGTGATTAGTGAAACACTTCGAATGTATCCACCGTTTCTCAGATTTGATCGTGTTGCATCTCAAGATTATAAACTTGGCGATTATGTTATTCCGAAAAACACATGTATTAACGTGCCGGTTTATTCGATTCATCATGATCCTACGATTTGGCATGAACCTGAAAAATTTATACCAGAACGGTAAAATTCGATAGCATCATATTATTAATGTATATCATCTTTTGTGATAGATTTTCATCAGTAGAAAAAGCTGTACGACATCCTATGTCCTATCTTCCGTTTGGTGATGGACCACGGTATGATTTTAATGATCATTTATATCAATTGAAGTAGTTTTCATTTTAGTAATTGTATTGGAATGCGTTTTGCTCTATTAGAAGCGAAATTGGGAATTTCAAAAGCAATTCGTCTGGTCGAATTTCGTACTTGCGAAAAAACAGATGTAAGTCGCATTATTGTTCTCTTATTTGTCATTGATTTATTTATACCGTATAGATTCCACTTCAACTGGGAAAACTAGGAATTCTTAATACAAAAAATCCTATCTGGTTAACTGTTATTCGTCGATCAACATAAACTATTTTTATTATTAACCTTTATGTGTTTATGTAAAAAATATATCTTGAGAGAGATTCATATAATGACATTAACGGTTTATTTTTGGAAATGTAACTGCAAACATAATAAAATCTCCATTTTCAAGACCGTATTCACTTAATGTCAAATGATCGATACTTCCACCCAAATATCGCTGATTCATTTCTAATTTATTTTCTTTGTCAGTTTCCAAGGGTTCATCCTGTAGTAAATCGCGTTTCTGCCATACCATTAATATTTTGCATCGTACGTCTCCGAGTTGGGAAGGGAATCCCATAGATTTGATTAAATATTGTTTAAGTATAGCAATTTTATGATCTGTATGTGCTTCAAATGTTGCTGGAAAATCAGATGCAGCATGGCGTGCTCGAAGTCTTATTCGTTTATCTATGGATTGGTCCATATTTGCATCAATGGGAATAGAAATGATCGGTTCAGTACCCATACATGATGGAAATTGAATTTGAGGTGGATTCAATGGACCATTGTCATTATTAGGAATTCGAGCCGCGGTAGTCTTTTTGAATATATTACCCATCTTCAAACGAATGAAAGCTAAATAACAACTGCATACGTGACAAACAAACTACTTTCTGTAAGATGACTCATTAAACATGACGCTATTCTTGTGCAAGTACTAATTTTCGTATACAGTTGTGCTAATTCAGGATGATCATCCGGAAGTGCCTCAGATTTAATTTGACATGCATACTGATCAAATTTCAATTTTCGAACAACCCTAATGTGGATTTGCTTCTATTCTCATTTCAATTCAATTGACGTTTTAAAATAGATTTCAGCTAATAATTGATTTTGTCTCATTGTTGCCGTTATTGCTAATCTTTCATATTATTCACAGATAAACTTTTCAAAGGTTGTTGATAATACACTTCTGTTTTCTCTAAGTGTCACATTTCCAGTAAAATATTTCCGATTGATAAAAGACTTGTTTTCTGATTGATAATTTCTTGTTTTAATAAATGAAATAATTCATTAATCGAT
>Ga0209914_1002625_pt1 | contig 14431 bp, 11 predicted proteins | sample ThiBiot_500_plan_FD_183949 | JGI IMG/M metagenome (GOLD analysis project Ga0209914, IMG submission 183949) | Wastewater bioreactor microbial communities from Cape Town, South Africa - Thiocy_cont_500_plan (SPAdes) | ecosystem: Engineered > Bioreactor > Thiocyanate-remediating > Anaerobic-Aerobic...
CGATCGGTGCAACTGTTCGGATCGGTTGCGGAGCAGGCCGCGTGTGACACGAGCGCCGCGGCCTCGTCACCATCGTTGCCCATGTTCGTCGATCACACTGTGGCCTCCGAGCAGCTGACTCTCCACAAGGCACTGATCGACCAATTCCTCGAGCTGCTCGGACAAGGCCGCCTGCTGCTCTCTTCGGCCATGCAAGTGGCGCTCGAGTCGCGTCGTCCGATCGAGACGGAGCTCACCCAGGCCGAGCGTTCGGTTCGTACGATGCAGCAATGGTGCATCGGGGCCTTGTTCCACCTGTGTGAGCACTACCAGCCATGTCTCGTGCCGCCAGTGCGATTGGTCCCACGATCGGTGCTCACCACCGTCGGCAAGCATTCGGCTACCATGCGGGAGCTCGCCGCTTCCATCACCGACCAACTGACGGCTATGGAGGCATTCGCCGATCGTTCGTTCGTCGACCCGCTCATCGGCGCTCTGCGGCAGTTGTGCGTCCGTCTCTCGGACTCGCGATGGGAGTTGCCTCAATTCCAACACGACAGCTCTCCCGAGCAGGAAGAGCTCACGGTAGAGGAAGCCGACTTTGCTCGGTCGTTCTCGGCGCAGCTTGAGCTCGTGTACTCGAACACGCTACTCGGAATTCAGCATCTTCGTGCGACGACTCTTGTCAGCCATCCTCAGCCCAAGGTCAAGGCAGAACCTGAACACAAAGAGCCTGGAACTGAGCCTGAGGACGACGACGACGAGGAGGAGGACGACTCGTGGCTGAGTGACAACACGATCGCTGAGCTGCACACGCACTTGGTGACGTGTCTCTCAGACCTGGGACTCTCAAGCTTGCAGCAACAGATATCGAGCTTGCTCGAGCTCGTTCGTTCGTTCGCTCGTCGTGCTGCGTCGTCGGCAGGCGGCAAGCGTGTGCTCGAGGTGTGCGGCATGTCATTGGGTCGGCTGGCACCACTACTTGCCGAGTTCCGTACCGCAGTGCAAGTGATCCTCGCCGACTTTGTGGCCTTCCACAAGACGCTCGCCAAGCTGCTGCACATTCTATCGGGCGTGTTTGGAGTGCTCTTTACGCAGGGCTTCTGCGACGCGCCTGATGAGCCACAGGCGCAGCAGGGAGACCGTCTCGAGGAGGCCGACGGAACTGGCATGGGATCGGGCGAAGGAGCCAAGGACGTCTCGAAGGAGATTGAGGACGAGGAGCAACTTCAGAAGCCCGAGCGCTCGCAAGATGACGACCCGAACAAGCCGCCTCCCGAAGAGGAGGAGGACGGCATGGAGGCGTCGGCCGACTTTGACGGCGAGCTGTTTGACGTCGAGGATAAGAAGGACCAAGAGAAGGATGACAGCGACGACGACGACGACGAGCAAGAGGATGAACTCGACAAGGGTATGGGCAAGCTCGAGCGTGAGAAGGAGGACGTGGTCGACGAGAAGCTCTGGGACGACGAGGAGGATGAGCAGCCCGAGGACCAGGATGAGGGCGCCGAAGGCTCGACGCTCGAGTCCGATCGCCAGGACGAGATGATCGCCAACGAAAAGGAAGACGATGGCAACGAACAAGACGACGACAAAAAGAAGCAGAAACAAGACGACGACAACAAGGAGCAAGCAAACGACAAGAATGAGAAGGAGGAGCAAGACGACGAAGAGGAAGACCACGAAGCCGAGGATGAAGCCGAGGGTGAGATGATCGACACCCGTGAGGAGGAATCACTTCGCAAGGATCTCGAGGAAGAGGAGGAGTTCGAACTCCCCGATGACTTGAATATCGGAGGCGAACAGGGCGACGGCGACGACGAGAACGAGGAAGCGCCAGAGGACCAAGAGGCTGTCGATGGAGAGGTGCCTGAGGAGGAGACCGACATGAATCTCGATGAAGAGGACGACGACGACGAGCAAGGAAGTGCAACGGACGAAGACGACGCCACCAAGGACAACGATGCCGAACAGCCGGATCTCGAGCAGGAGCCTGACCAAGGAACCGAGGACCAACAAGGCCTCGTGCAGGAGGACGATGCCGAGCGCCCAGAAGAAGAGGAGGAGGAGGACGATCGCGACAAGGAGGAGGTGGCACGCAACCTCGATGTCTCGAAGGACAACGTCGAGACGCAAGACCAGCAATTTGGCGTGCGCGACAACAAGGGCCATGCTCCTGAGATGCAACTCGATGAAGAGCAGCAGGAGCAAGCGGAGCAAGATCGCGACAGCGGGCAGCCCCAGGAGCACGAGCAACAGCTGATGAACCAAGAGAACGACACTGAGGGCGAGTGGAACCAGCGCGAGAGTCGTGCACAACACGATGACACTCGCCGCCAGGACCAGCGTCAGCAGCCGCAGCAGCTCGATCCAAACCCGTTCCGCAACCTTGGTGACGCGTCGAAGCAGTGGAAGCGCCGATTGCAGATGATCGAACGGCAGCAGCAACAGCAACAAGACGAGCAGGACACCAAGCAGCAGCCAGATAACAAGGACGAAGCTGCACAACCGGACGAGCAGCAGCAATACGAGTACCTCCACCAAGACGACGCTACCTCGGTCGACGACATGCAAGCACTTGCGCCAGCCACCGAGAACCAGCAAGCCGATGAACTCGCTCGACCGGACCAAGACAATATGGACGTCGAGGACGAGGACGCGGAAGAGAACGATCACGACAAGTCGCAAGACGACACCGCCCAGCAGCCGGAAGACGAGGCGAACTCGAGCAAGCATCACGAGGATGTCGATGAAACAGCTCCTCGAACCAAGCTCGCTCCTGCTGCCACGGACGACAACGAGCCCGAGGTTGACCAACAACTCGAGGACGAAGCGGACGACAAGAACGCTCAGACCGTCGACGAGGACGATGCAATGAACGAAGACGACGGAGCGGCGAAAGAGTTCTCCAAGGGAGATAGCGCCGGCGACGACGACGACAATCAAGACGCTGCCGACGAGGAAGAGGAGAACACCGACTCGTTGGTGCGCAAGCTCACGCCCGAGGATCTCCACCGAATGCGCGAGGAGCTCGAACGCACACTCAACGCTTGGCGTGAGGACCCGGACCAAGTTCAACTGGCAGCCGAGCTGTGGTACAAATACGAATCGATCACCGAGTCTCTAGCACAGGAGCTGTCGGAACTCTTGCGCCTGATTCTCGAGCCGACCTTGGCCACGAAACTCAAGGGAGACTATCGAACAGGCAAGCGAATCAACATGAAGAAGGTATGAGAAGCGTAATGATGGATCGCGGCAATCATTCGTGGGTTGAGGTCTCACCACGCACATACACACGCACACGAACACACGTTTCTTTCTTGATGGGTAGGTCATTCCATACATTGCATCGCAGTTCCGCAAGGACAAGATCTGGCTACGACGCTCCAAGCCGCAGAAGCGCAACTATCGTGTGATGGTGGCGATCGATGACTCGGAGAGTATGACGCACAACCAGTCGGGTCAGTTGGCATGCGAGGCCATGGCCTTGATCGCCAAGGCGATGGCGCGTCTCGAGGTCGGAGAGTTGGCGATCGTCAAGTTTGGCGACGACGTGTCGCTGGTGCATCCGTTCGACCAGCCGTTCACGAGCGAGGCTGGCCCGGCGGTGATTGGCAACTTTGCGTTCGACCAGCAAGACACCAACTTCCGCCAGCTGCTCGAGACCTCGGCCACGATCTTTGAGTCGGCGCGAGCGCACTCCTCGCAGCAAGACGAGAACCTCCAGTTGCTGATCATCATCTCGGATGGTCGCATCACGAAGCAGAAGGGTCTCCATGCGTTGATACGTCAAGCCGAGGCCAATCACATACTGCCAGTCTTTATTTGTATCGATTCACCTGATAGCAAGGATTCAATCTTGAACGTTCAGGTACTAACTACTTCCTCCTTGTAATGATCACCAATGCAGATACTGACTGTGATTGTTGCTGTTATGTAGTCCATCACATTTGGTCGTAGTAAGCCAATTCGCACGTTCTACATTGATGACTTTCCATTCCCGTACTACATTGTATTGCGAGACATTAATCACTTGCCGGACGTGCTCGCCGATGCCTTGCGACAGTGGTTCGAGTTGATGACACAAAAGAACTAGTAGTAGTTGTTGTAGTGGAACGAACGAGTCAGCATCAACGTGATGTATTGTGATGCATGGTACAATGAATCAATCAATCTAGAATGAATGAATGAATGAACTGGTGAATAGGAAGCAAGAAACGAGTGAGGGATAGATAGGCATGAGTAGGAAACAGTCAAAGTAACGATGGTGATGGTAAATGGAGGAGCACTTGTAGGCGTCATGCGCGAGGCACAATATGTGGTTAGAGACGCAACAAGATGGCAGCGGTCTCGACCTCGTTAAAGTCCTCGTCTTGGAAGTTGAAGGTCAACACGTCACAATCGAGAACGTGCTTGCCTTCAAAGTCGACGTGCTTCTCGCGCAGGAGCTCGAGCACGTTCTTGGTGAGATTGGCCTTGGTGCCGGGGATCAGGCTGTTGAAGAGCGAGACACCACGCTTGCGGCCATCGGTCCAAGCCGAGGCACTGTAGCACGCGTGGCCGATCTTGCTCTTGAGGTCGTCGAGCAACTGGCCGAGCGTCTTGGTCGCGACGTTCTCGACCCAGATCTTGTCCCACTTGGTGTGTGGGTTGGGCACGGCGATCGTGGTCTTCTCGACGTCACAGAACATGTCCTCGTCGTACTCGATGACGGTGCGCGTGCGCACCTGCACGGGCTCGGCCGGCTCGAACATGGTGTAGTAGTTGGTACCGAGGTCAAAGTTGCCCAAGCGGTGATCGGTCACCGGGCGGCCTTGGAGCAACTTGTACAACTCGAGCATCACCAAGCCGGTGACCGATGCGGTCGTGGTGGCGATGGCTGGAATGATACGGCCAGCGATCATCTTGCACTTGTGTCGTGGAGCCGTCGGGATGTGGTAGTTGCTCGCACGCAAGTTGGCAGCCGCCGTGATAAAGTCCTATGACACACACGCAAATGAGTCACGCTCTCTCTCTCTCTCTCTCTCTCGTTGACTCTCTCGTTCGTGCCAAATACATACGATATGAAAGTTATCATCATCATCCTTCTCGAAATCAGCCGGTTCAAATTGATCATGAGGTACGGAACCAGCCAATGCCTCGAGATCGGCAAGCACTTGACGCAAGGTAGCCTCCTCGGCAGCGTCTTGCTCCTCGTCGGAGAGCGCCGAGTTCGAGGAGGTGGCTTGCTCGGATTCCTCGTCGAGATCGGCGACGCGACCGGCAATGTACTCGGGCTCGGGCACATTGGCCAAGAGGCCCGAGAGCCACTCGGTCGAGCGGTACTGCTCGAGCCAACGATGGTCGGGGTCGTTCTTCTCGGACGAGTGCTTGGGCGGATGGATCTTGAGCATGGAGGCGAAGAGATTGGCGGCAGCGATCACGAAGCCGGCGCTGGCGGCGTCGTCGAACGAGAGACGCAACGTGGTCGGGAATCGATGGTGGCCGGTCCAGAAGGGCTTACCGTCCTTGGTGGTATGGTCGGCCGGGAACTTGGTGGTGAGGTCGATGATGCGGTCGCGGAAGAGGCGGTAAAAGACCTCGTGTGCGAGCGAGACGCAGCGCTCGAGCGAGCGGTTCTGCTCGGTGGCGCTCTCGAGCGTGGCACGCAAGAGACGCAGACGCGGAATGGCCTTCGAGATGGCGCTGCGACGGAGGCCGACGTTGTCTTGCTCAAAGGTATCGGCGCGCTGCTTGGCGAGGAAGGCGGCCGGATCGGCGAGGAAGGTCGCGGCCTGACGCGCCGGGCTCACAAAGAGATCGTCGAACTGCGCTCGCGCCCACTCGATGCAGTGATCGATCAGGTGTGGAAAGTTGCGCAGCGTGCACATGGGAATGCCGCCGCCCTCGTCGGCCTGTCCGCCCTCGGTGTAGGTCTTGGTCTTGTGCGGCAGCACGACGTCGACGTTGGCACCGGTGCCCATGGTGCCGGACTCGAGCAGCGGGCGCTCGTAGAAGACGCAGCGATTGTCGACGTAGAAGCGCGCCTTCATGCTGTCGAGCGCGTTGCAAATGACGTCCTGCGAGTTCCAGAACTCGTCGTTGAAGATGTGCTCGGTCTCGACGGCGCAGTAGTCCTGTCGCGGCTCGATGCGGAACGACGGGTTCATGGCAAGGGCGCGAGCTCGAGCGCTCGCGGCCTTGGATTGCCCGACGTTCTCCTCGCGGAAGAGGAACTGCCGATTGAGGTTCGAGACCTCGATGCGGTCGGGGTCGGTGACGGTCAACAGACCCGAGTCGCCGCACGCGATGCCCATCAGCGCAAAGTTCTTGATGAACTCGCAACCGAGCGCACCGCAACCGACCATGAAGAGTCGCAAGTTGCACAGACGACGCTGGAACTCGCGTCCAAAGATTGCAATCTGATCGGCGTAGCGAGCGAGCTCGGGCTCGTTGGCCGGTGAGACCTCGGTGGCGTCGGTCGGTCGCTCGGCTGGCAGAGCCTGGAAGGCGTGGTAGTGCAGCCATTGCGTGAGCGGCGTGAAGCGGCCACTCATCTTGACGACCTCCTGCGCCACGATGCCGCCCAAGAAGGCGCACAACGGCTGCAGCTCGACGGTGGCGGTCGATGCCACGCGCTCGACCACGTCGGCGCGCACCTCGTCGACCGCCAGCGCTCGGAATCGACCGTCGGCATTGCTACTGAAGCGATTGCTCAGGCGCTGCATGTCGTTGAACTCTTGCGCCAAGGCCACGGCCTCGCGCGTGTCATCGGCGTCGTAGACGCGCGGCAGTCGGCCGTGCTTCTCGTAGAACTCGAGCAGCGCCGCGTGGGCCACGTGCAGCTGCGCCTCGATGCCGAACTCGAGCATGTCGACCATCGGGAAGCCGTGCGCCGACACGAGATTCTCGCTGTAGATCGAGTACGGCGCCGTCGAGGGTCGCAGCAAGCACTCGGCCAACGAGCGGAACGGCACGACCTGCGGCTCGCGAACCTCGGTCAAGACGCCGTTGCCTCGATAGGGCGTCGAGAAGGCGCGCGTGTCGCCGATGCGCAACGAGCCATGCGGGTCGGACGGCTTGCTCCACGTGCGCCAAGGACCCGAGGTGTTGAGCGACACGTCGGCGTTGCTCGGCGACTCGAGACCCGACACGTCCGAGAATTGAATCAAGGTGCCGTCGGCGATGCTGCCGGGCGTCTGGCCGTCGGGCGTAATGTAGCGCACGAGCGTGTAGTGCGTCTCGCTACCGTCGAGCTCGTTGCGTTCGACCATCGGTTCGATGCGCTCGACCAACTTGACCAATGGCTCGCGACCGGTCGCATCGCGAACGATGAAGTTCGGTCCAAAGTCGACGAACACCGTACCGACGACGCCACCCGTCGCACAGTACACGAAGCCGATCGGCGACGCCTTGGAGCTCGGAGTGCCGCGCTCATCGAGCGTCACCTTGGTGCGCGAGCGACAGAACTCGTTCCATCGAACGAGCTCGCTACGGCGACAATACTCGTTCGAGGTCACGATCAATACGTCGTGCGACGCCACGAGATCCTCGGTCAACTCGTGGAGCTCCGAATCGGCCGCGCGCACCAAGACGTTCGGGTTCAGCTCCTGGACCTTGGGAGCACACACGAGCGCGCGAGCTCGTCCGACCTCGGCTCGCGTCACAAAGAAGTTCGAGCCAAGGTCGCGCTCCGCGATCGGCTTCGGATCGAAGAGCGTCAACGTGTGTACACCGGCGAGAGCCAGGTTCTTGGCGGCCTCGATACCGACGCCTCGAAGACCCACGAGCAACACCTTCATCTTGACCAGCTTCAACATGGCATCGAGGCCGAAGGCGCCGATCTGTCGCGAGTACAGGTCCATGAAGGCTCGATTCTTCTCGAGATCGGCCGTCGATGACACGGGCTCCGAGCTCGCCATGATAGAAGGACACACTCACAAGACAAGACAAGAGAGAGACGGAGAGGAACGCGGAGAGGAGGAGTGTGTCAGTGGGCAGGCGATGGAGCGAATGACACGAGGCTCTCGAGATCAGGTGGCACGTCAGCTATCCAGAGCTCCAAGCGCCCGCCAAGCGATGCTGCGGTAGTGCAGAACCACAAGGACCACCGCTAGACTGCGTGATGGTCGTCACGATGATGGTAGATCGAGATCGTGATATGACGAAGGTACTCAGCAAACACACTCTCACTCTCTCAGCGTCACGGAATGCCGATCCTTGAATGATGGACGCCGTAAGAGCGAAAGAATCGCGATATTCCCAGCCAGAGATATTTACACGCACTCGCTTGCTGGCTTTGATTAACTATCTCTGGACCCGGAGTCACTATAATCGTTATTACCGACCATTAGCATCAGGGTAATGATATCATGAGTAAGACTATCGATCTTGGATGTTACTGCCAGCGAGTAGAGGGAGGGGTCGGTCTGCAAGGCAAACGCTCGCTGCCTTCCGCTGAGTGAAGCTTCATTCGCTCAGCTGCTCCCTCCTCTTCACACTCTCTCACTCTCGCTCACTCTCTCTATCTCAGCTACTACACCAAACACCCTGCTTCTTGCTTCTTTGCATTGTTATTCATATCTCTATCTCTATCTCTCCGATTTCATTCGAGCAGTTGACTCTCGTGCTCGATGAGTACCCGCATCGCTCGACGCGAGACCACACACCTCGCTGTCGAGACCCAAGATGGCGGCTTCGTACGTCTCGCTATCGTGATATATCGTGATCTATCGTGATCTATCTATCTGTCGTGATCTACTGCTTGAGATACTCACCATATCGACTCTCATACACAGTATCTTGTATCATCGCTGAGTACACGCAACGATACACAATTGATCGAGGTCGATCCAGCGACCGGAGACCTGCTGTACATTGCGAGACCCGACGTCGATCTCTTCCCGGATGAAGCTGCCGCACTGCTCCATGTGACCAACTGCATCTCGCCCATCATCTCGACGGTGTACGTCGCGCTGGAGCGAGTCGGTCATGGTCACTTGCATACACGAGCGACAATGGCGTACAATACGCTCACGAGAGTATGTATGTGTTTGCAGGCGTGGGTATGCGTTGTTGGGCATGGTCATCATCGATGCGATGGCATATATCGCTCTCGCGACCAAGGTTCGTGCGTGATTGAATCGATCAAAGCAGTGCTTCAATCGATTGTCTAATCAATCAACCAACCAACTAACCAATCAACCAATCAACCAATCAACCAATCAACCAATCAACCAACTAACCAATCAACCAATCAACCAACCAATCAATCAACCAACCAACCAACTAACCAATCAACCAATCAACCAACCAACCAATCGAATCAACCAATCAATCATGTAGATTCGCCGCGATCTACTCTTGAATGCCGTACACAACGTCTACACAGTGGTCGAGGTCGAATGGATCAAGATACGCTTGTGGTATCCACACCGCACGCTCGAACTCCATCAGACCAACGCCAAGCTGCTGCGCCAGTTCCCACTCGGCGGACTGCACTTCTACTGCGAGACCTTCGATCTCACGCGGCCGTTCCCATCGACGCACCCCGTACATCGCTACGATCCGACCTTCTGTTGGAACGACTCGCTCGCCGAACCATTCACCGTCATCGGAATGCGCGAGTGGTGTGTCGTGCTGCTGCAAGGCCTCGCCATCGGGCGTCCGATCACCTACGATGCAACCGAGAGCATATCGGTTGTGCCTCAGCAGCAACAGCAGCATCCCGTCTCAGCAGGCTTCCATCGTAAGCGATCCTTCTCGACCACCGCCACGTCGCAACACTCCACTGCTGCTCGATCGGCATCCAACTCAAACACCAGCGCCAACTCTTCCAATTCTCTAGCTCCAGAGGCTCCAACACCGAAATCTGAGCCTGTTAAGCGCAAGGGTTCGTCTCACACTCTCAAACACAACGACCTGGATCTCTCTCTTGTGTCTTACACACTCGGTCAATCACCAGAAAAAGTCGTTCATCTGTGCATGATCACGCGCAAGAGCTGCGTCAATCCTGGAACTCGCTACGAAGCACGAGGCCTGAATGATCGAGGAGGTTCGTGCTCTTCGCAATGCATGGCGATGGCGATGGCGATGGCGATGGCGATGGCGCTGGCGTTGGTGATCGCAACGACACAGTGTTCTGAGCTTCCGTCGCACCTGTGTAGGACCTGGTAACGAATGCGAGAGCGAGTTGATCATGTGGCGAGGCGGAACGCAGGTCGACTTTTGTTCGTTCGTGTGGCGCCGTGGTACCGTTCCCTTGTGGTGGCAGACCCAGATCAAGAACAAGGTCGGTGAGGTCGAGATCAGCATTCGAGAGAAGGATACCTACGAATACTCGGACAAGTACTACGCTGGCTTATTGGAGCGGTACGTTCTTCTGTTCACCGCGAGAACGAGAGATATGGATCGAATGCGAGTGAGTCCTGCTGATCGGAGCGAACCACACATCGCTCGAGCAGATTCGGCCCACATCCTATCACTCTCGTCAACCTCCTGAAATCGGTGCCCAATCAGAAGGAGCTGCTCTTGAGCGAGCAGTTTGAGCGCTCGATCGAATACGTCAAGAGCCTGGTCAACATCGACATTCGTCTCAACCACTTTGATTGGCACACGAAACTCAAGGAGATGGGTGCCGCGAGCGCCATCCAGGGCCTTTGGGCGCTGCTACGGCCTGCCATCTCGGGTGACGCTCGTTCGAGTGGCACTGGCATCACATGTGGAACCATCTCGTACGTGCGCCAGTGGCACCACATCCTTCTGGAACCCGACTCTCCATCTAACTCACTCTCTCTCTCTCTCTCTCTCTCTCTCGTGTGTGTGTGTGTGTGTGTCACGAACACAGGATGGCGTTGGTGCAAGAGAGCGAGCAACAAGCACCCGAGAGCGATACGACCTCGGACTTGGATGCCTTCACGGCTGCTGTCGCCTCGAATACTGACATCGTACACTCGGGACGAGCGTTTGCGCTCACGAGTCAATCCTACTGCAGCCGTCAGACCGGCATCGTTCGATTCAACTGTGCTGACTCGCTCGATCGAACCAATGTCGCCAACTTTTGTACGTCGTTGTCAGGATTCTCGACTCCACTGCCGTGACTGAGTGACTGACCACGTGACTTGATTCTCGGCAGTCTTGGCATTCCAGATTATGGCTGAGATGTGCATTCGCTTGGGTATCGATCCTCGTAAGCCTTGTATGTTTTGCTCGCCTGCTCCCACGACTCTGCGCCCTCCTTGATTGTTGCAACTCATTCGATTCGATTCGATGCGATGCGATGATACAGCCAAACGTACACCGGAACTGTGGCAAGAATGGAAGTTCTTTGAGTACTCGATCGAGGAGTTGAATGCCACGTTACTTCGCTCGTTCATCGAGCCGCTCGCCGAGTTCTTTGTGCACAACGGCGACATTATCTCGATCCTGTACACCAACTCTCCGGCGATGCATAGTGCCCTGATGCGACAGTTCTCGCCCAACGTCGCCTCGGCTCCCATCAACGCATTCGTCGCTGTCCAACGCCGCTTCCAGAACGTGGTCCACGACGGCGTGAGACAGATGCAGTACGAGATGCTGTTGGGCTTGCACAAGGATCGACACTTTCCGGGCTTGGTCGATCGCGTCAAGTGTCTGTCGCGCTATCCCGCCAAGAGCGTCTACTCGATGGACTCGCTCCTGCCCTCCCAGCATGCCGACAGTCTCTTGACTGGCAACGACATGTTCTGTTGGATTGCTCCCAACGGCCAGACACGAGTCGAGGTATGAGCTTGGTCTGCATCTCGAGCTCGCGATGAAACTCACTGCTTCTGTTTCTCGCGTGCGCCCGCGCCTACCACAGTTGATTGCCTACCTGCCTCAACCCTCACACGTCAAGGAGATTGCTCTGACAATCAACCACGGCATCAGCACCGACATGTACCCACATCGATTCGATTGCTTTGTTGGTACCTATTGCAATACTACCCGTGTCGTCTTTCAGGTACTACTTCTTCTCCTCCTCCTTCCCCTATCGTGAAACGTGTTGTTGACGATTTGCGTGTTCACGACTGTGGCGTCGCGCTCTCTCCATAGAACGTTCGCATCCCTCGATGTTCGAACGGTACCAAGCTCGTGTTTCCGATCGCTCCTACTCCCTCGATGCGCTCGTCGACCTTGTACGACTTTTATGGCCAAGATGCCGACCCACGCTTGCAGCACTTGGTGCGAGTGGTGCATCTCGTGCTACATGACGTGCCCGAGGGCCACAACATCTCGATCGGAAAGGTCGAGGTGTTTGGCTACATTGCCACGCCGCCGATCTCGCCGCATGCCTCGTGGACGCAGTACAAGCAAGCACAAGCCGAGCACCACGTCTCGTCGATCATCCACAAGATTGCCGGCGTGTCGCTTCCGCCCAGCTCCGAGGGCGACCTCGAGATGCTGGTCAACTACTCGATCGCCGAGCCTGCACCGCCACCTGATCTTCGTTACGACGACAGCGACACCTCGAGCACCACAACATCGCATGATGGAACGTCTTCGACTCCCGCGCTCTCCAACTCGAGCACCGACGGAAGTGAAGGAGGTGCCGAGGAGGACACCACTGCGCGATTGCGTGCTCCCAGTAGCTTGGAGCTGGTCGCAGGCTCGAGCGAGCCACCGCCGCCACCGAGCGAGGTTCAGGATGAGAGCGATACGCAGTTCCAACGCCTCAAGGTCGAAGCACCCAAGATCGTTCCCGAATCACATCGCGAACATCACGATACCGATGCTGCAGCAGCGACTTCTTTCGACTCTCCGTTCGACACTGAGAATGATGGTACGTTCTGGATCGCACACCACCACAACCAACAGCAACAGAGTTGCGAGTACTCACAACCACCGTGTAGTACTTGTACAATATCGTCAATTGGTTCTATCAAAGTTACAAGAAAGGTACCCTCTCTCCCTCCTGTGCCTTGCTTGGTGGTATGTGGCTCGTATCGAATACTGAACAAACAATCACCATCGGGGCTACAGTGAGGAGACTGGTTTGGCATTCTTGGATACGTTGGAGCTCGAGTACTTTCGCCGTATGATGATGATCACACCACGGCAGCGAGACACCGTACTGGTGACGCTTGATTTGGTGATCGAGGACTTGAACCCTTCGCGTTTCGTGTTCCTGCGCAACGAGACGACCGAACTGGCTCGTCGTAAGTCCAACACTTGGAAAACGAGTAACTGCAGCAAAGTATGTACCTTCTCGTTGACAGCACACGCGAGCCAGGGTGAGCCTGCGAAAGCTGACAGTTGCACACACACAGTGTGGTAGCTCGCTACGATTCGCTCGAGCGTTCCAATGCTTCTACTGCTATCGACGTCATTGCACGAGATGCATGAGTGCCAACTCGGTTGAAGTATGTTTGAACGTACCATGGCGCTTTCGATGATGAAACTCACGGTTGGTGTGCATTCAAGATTTTCGAGTTCAAGTGGACCACCAAGCATCCAGTGTGTATCAAGTGTGAGCAAATCATCAAGCGCCAACGAGAACTCCTCGAAAAGATCAAGCAGCTCGAAGACCCTCCTGGTTCGTCGTTCAATGCCGCCGAAGATGCGCAACGCGAAAAGGTACGTTGGCTGTTGCTCAGTCGCAAGATCGCATTGCCACCACCTAGCGACGCTCACCTGCGGTATACGTGTATAGCTCCTTCTGCAAGTCAATCGAATGTGGCAGATCGAAACCAAGCTGCACTACCACTCCAAGGTCTCGCAGGCCAAGAGTGTCGATGGCCCCAGCGGCGCTGTGACCATTACGACCTCGAGTACCACCATGACCACGCTGCCGCCACCGAGCCTCGGCTCGAGTTACCTTTCGACTCCTCCGAACATTTCCAAGTTCTCGCTCATGAGCCGCGACGAAGATGAGATGCCCCAACGCCGTCACGGCCGCCAGGGCGACTCGGACACTGCCGAGAGCTCGGACGACCTGCTACGTGCGAGTCGCGACGAGGCTTACGATGACACTCCGCCATCGGCCTCGTTGGCGCGCGAGTCTAGCAGCGGCTCCGAGTGGGATAGCGAGCCTCGCTCAATCAACCGGCCACCAAGCAGCACATCAGACTACTTGCTCAACATGTCGGGAGGTGGTGCAGGCGGCGGCGGAGGTGGAGGAGGTGATCCGATTCCGAACGACATTCCAAGCGACAGCGAAGGCGACGACATGGGTATCTCTGGCATTGGCGGCTATGCATCACGGCGCAACGATGCCAACCGTCGAGTTGACTCGGGCATCGAGGATTCGGTGCACGGCCCGATGGAATCGTCGTTGGTGGCTGACGAGATCGTCTCGGCTCCCTTGGTGCCGATCCTGACGGCGCTCACAGCGTACGACAATGTGCGACCGGTTTCCAACTATCCTCGTGCTGGAATCCTCAACTCGGTGGTACGCGAACGATCTACCGTTGCTCGTGAGCTCAGTCGCTCGCTCGTTCTAACCAGCTTGATATTC
>Ga0209914_1002626_pt1 | contig 14423 bp, 13 predicted proteins | sample ThiBiot_500_plan_FD_183949 | JGI IMG/M metagenome (GOLD analysis project Ga0209914, IMG submission 183949) | Wastewater bioreactor microbial communities from Cape Town, South Africa - Thiocy_cont_500_plan (SPAdes) | ecosystem: Engineered > Bioreactor > Thiocyanate-remediating > Anaerobic-Aerobic...
AGATTTATTAATTAATTTGTTCAAAATTCGTCCTATATTTGATATTCTTTCACGTTCTCCTAATTTACAAACACTGAAAGTAAAATTGAAAAAATATTCTTGGTCATTTTTTGTGTATAGATCCATTTAGACGACTCATATGACAGAGATGAATTTGATATGGATATCATAAATCCTTGTAAGATCGACAATTAAATTTCTAACACTGAATGTTGAAATAGTAAATGATGAACATCGCATACAATTCAACTATGATATATATTCGATAAAATGCCTTTGCTATCATCATTTAACTTTATTATTAGATGGATATTTTATTCTTGGGGACACGATGTTATTGACCTTGTTGATGATGAAATATTTAAAACTGATAAATGGCAACAATTTGGACCTATTGTTTGTTTGGAAAGATATAAAGATCGACATTGTTATAGTTACAGCATATGTAACTTACCATACAAATTTGATTGTGTGAGTATACCTAGTTTATGTGTTCCGGTCGATTTATAACTAATATTTCTTCGATATGCGAATATTGTCATAAGCTAATCTACAACTCGCTGAATGACTTTCTAATTCAAATTTATTTTCCATATTTAACATAACTCTATATGTATCAATAATCAGCATTTTTCATTCCAAAAGGAAAAGACATAACAATGAGTTTTACAATTATAGATTCTCTGTCGCTACACGACGTTCAAGATGACTATATATTCTAAAACATTCAGAAGAAGACAGACTTTCACACTCTCTACCAATTTACTTTTTATACGTGGAAAAAAACAAAGTTAGTTACAGCTTCTTTTTTACGAAATCAATGCTCTCTTTCACATTTTCAATATTTGGATGATTTGAGGGTAATGAACGTTGCCAAATATCCAAAGCACGTTCATAATAATTCAGTGCCTTCTTGTAGTCAGTCTTGTTTCTATAAACCCATCCGATGTTGTTGTATGAAATAGCCAACGAAGGATGATTTGCAGAAAGAGTTTTTTTCCTGATTTCAAGTGATTTTTCATAATATTGAAGTGCTTTCGAGTACTCGCCCATGTTGTCATACACTAATCCGATGTTATTGTATGAAACAGCCAACAAAGGATGATTTGCAGGAAGAGTTTTTTTCCTGATTTCAAGTGATTTTTCATAATATTGAAGTGCTTTCGAGTACTCGCCCATGTGGTCATACACCAATCCGATGTTGTTGTATGAAATAGCCAAATCTGGATGATTTTCAGGAAGAGTTTTTTGATAGATTTCAAGTGATTTTTCATAATATTCAAGTGCTTTCGAGTACTCGCCCATGCTGTCATACACCGATCCGATGTTGTTGTATGAAGTAGCCAACAAAGGATGATTTGCAGGAAGAGTTTTTTGATAGATTTCAAGTGATTTTTCATAATATTGAAGTGCTTTCGAGTACTCGCCCATGTGGTCATACACCAATCCGATGTTGTTGTATGAAATAGCCAAATCTGAATGATTTGCAGGAAGAGTTTTTTTCCTGATTTCAAGTGATTTTTCATAATATTGAAGTGCTTTCGAGTATTCGCCCATGGTGTCATACACTGATCCGATGTTGTTGTATGAAATAGCCAAATCTGGATGATTTTCAGGAAGAGTTTTTTGATAGATTTCAAGTGATTTTTCATAATATTCAAGTGCTTTTGAGTACTCGCCCATGCTGTCATACACCGATCCGATGTTGTTGTATGAAATAGCCAAATCTGGATGATTTTCAGGAAGAGTTTTTTGATAGATTTCAAGTGATTTTTCATAATATTCAAGTGCTTTTGAGTACTCGCCCATGCTGTCATACACCGATCCGATGTTGTTGTATGAAATAGCCAAATCTGGATGATTTTCAGGAAGAGTTTTTTGATAGATTTCAAGTGATTTTTCATAATATTCAAGTGCTTTTGAGTACTCGCCCATGCTGTCATACACCGATCCGATATTGTTGTATGAAGTAGCCAACGAGGGATGATTTGCAGAAAGACTTTTTTTGTATATTTCAAGTGATTTTTCATAATATTCAAGTGCTTTCGAATACTCGCCCATGCTCTTATACACCAATCCAATGTTGTTGTATGAAGTAGCCAGCAAGGGATGATTTTCAGGAAGAGTTTTTTTGTAGATTTCAAGTGATTTTTCATGATATTCAAGTGCTTTGGAGTACTCGCCCATGTTGTCATACACTGATCCGATGTTGTTGTATGAAATAGCCAAATCTGGATGATTTTCAGGAAGAGTTTTTTTCCTGATTTCAAGTGATTTTTCATAATATTCAAGTGCTTTCGAGTACTCGCCCATGTTCTTATACACACTTCCGATGTTGTTGTATGAATTAGCCAAATCTGGATGATTTTCAGGAAGAGTTTTTTTGCAGATTTCAAGTGATTTTTCATAATATTGAAGTGCTTTCGAGTACTCGCCTCGATCGTCGTTAATAAAGCCAAGTTGATGAAATATGTGTGCTTTTTCCTTTTGATCCGTTGTTTGTTTTAGTAGAATTGCATATAATGCTTCTGCTTTGTCAAACTTTGCTAATTTTATCAACAATTTACCAAGACAACTCCATCCTTCACTATCTGAAGTTTCTTGCTGAATGGTTTCAGATAATTCACATAATTGAGGATCATTATCATTAGTCAAGGTCAGTTCTGCTTCCCAGATTTGATTGTTATCTGGAAATCGTTTTATGTTGCCGATACGAAAGACAGAATGCATTGAGAAAAGAATTTCGTCTTCTCTGCTAATCGCACTAATTGTGGCAACATTAGCGAATGGCGTACTTTGAATGGATGGATCGATCCGCATGACAAACAGTATAGAAACTAATTCGTTTTTACCTAGATTACGATGAATAAACTTCAATGATGTCTCTCGACTTGTACTAGTTGATAAGAAATTGTTAAAAGCTGATAAACCACCTTGATTCTGTTTCAATTGATTGAAGTCTGTCTGAGATAAACCTTGACCACGATAGACGATGAACGACTGAGAAGAAGTTTGACCATGAAATTGTTTTGAATGAAGATCGGCGATGTTTTTATGCAAATCGCAAACGAAAAATCCCATTTGAATGATGATGTCAACATCCATGAGGCGAAGAGCTCTATTGACCATCGAATAAAGAAATGTTTCACATGTATACCACCAAATTGGTTCATGATTACGATATTCTTTTTCAATTTTGTTTACGTTTCGAAGTTCAAAAGAATTCTCAGCGAATTCGATGCGACAATAGTTTAAAAATTCACTGATATGCCCATCATCGAAATGAATAGTAAGTAAAATGTCCTTCAGTATCTGCGTGTACATGAAGGAACATTCTAGAGTGTTCTTATTGGTAGTTGAGTCTCCGCTTGGGGCAAAACTAATTGAGACTGCATTTTGATCGCAGTCTTGTGCGGCTTGTTTAAGTGCTTCACAGATGGGTTTAATATCTGTGAAGACACCTTTAACTTTGGGCCATTCTTTCGCCCATTTTTCATGTCGATCCTTATTCCCACAGAAAATGTAAATCACACTGACCTGTTTTTTGTTATGAATGGCAGGTACAGTCGTTTGTCCAAGTGCACCAGAAGTGATCATAAAAGCGGTTTCTTCTGGAATTTCGTTGATGAAATCAATGCATTCATCGAAATCAACGAACGTATTCACAGTGTTTACAACCTGTTTTAATTTCTGTATGGAATTGCAAAAATCATCATCGTTTTCATTAATGTTACCATCTAACCAAACAAGATGAAAATTTTGAATAATACGTTGAATGCGTGACCTTCGCTTGTTACTATTCGAACTTGCCATTTGTTTGTAATGTAATGCGCTGTATTGTGCGGCTGTGAAAACGCGTCTTTTTATACAGTATGTCGGAAGAAACGCCCTAGCAACAATAAAAACAGAACAGAAAGAAAAAAATCGCCGAAAAGTGAAGTCGTACAGAACTGAATTGATGTTGTCGAGATGAATAATAAACAAAAAAAATTGAAGTTAGAATCACAGAACGAAAAAACTCAATCGGTTTGGTATTTATTTTGTATAGTTTGTAATATTCTGTTGGCTAATTTTCAGGGAGAGAAACAAAATTGATTCGAATCACTAAATAACTCAAAATGAGTCATTAAATCACAAAAGGATGTTATTGAGCACAGTTATACTAGTTGTGCACGATGGAAAAGCCCACCGTGTCTTTCGGCTGATTCGATGATACCAATTCCAATAAGAAAAAAAAGGGATTTCTTTATTTTCTTTTGTATTGTCATCATAGTATTGAATTACTGATGTATTGTAATGTTAAAAAAAGTGACGCACAACTTAAAATATACACAGCGCTATTCACATGTGCTATATGGCATTGAAGAATCGTAAATCAACTTTTCAAGATTTATCAGCAGAATTATTTTATGAAATCTTCGATTATTTTCGTTTTCATGAGTTATACGAAAGTTTTTCGAATTGAAATCATCGAATTGATGATTATTTAGCACAGTTATAAAATATTTTCATAACTGATTGGTCGTATCAAGATCCACTAACTATTACTATCAATTTAAATGACAAACAGATATCAAAAGTGAAATCAATCAAATTTTATACATGGAGACATGAAGAGCAACATGTTATGAGAGAATTTTTCATTCAATATCCACTAAAATCGTTTCAACAATTGCGTTCATTAACATTAATCCCAATTACTTCGAATATTGAATTTCCTTTAATCATTAATCAATTACCGTTGTTACCATTTCTAACATTCTTGAATATTCAATTCAATTTATTTCGGTACACATCAGATTTAACCATTCGTGAGCTTCGACTTGCATGTGAAACTATCATTTGTCATTGTTCGACATTAAAAACATTGGAATTACAGATACTTTGTGATCTTTATTCACGCGAAAGAATACATACGAAATCTATATTTACACAATCGATGACAACTAATATCAAACATTTTCATATTCATCAAATTTATTTTGAAGAATTTGATTATATTCTCTCGCCATCGTTTCTACCTCACATAAAATCATTGAACGTATCACTTTACTATTTACAAACACGGATAGAATTTCAGGATATTAACGGATTAGTATTGAATTCTTTAGTTAACCTTAAAGTTGATAGTGACGTACCTATTGAATTAACATGCATTGAATCGATTTTAAAACGTACACCCAATTTACGAACGCTTTCTATCTCATCATCTGTAGCAACATTTATCGATTGTCAAAAATGGGAATATTTTGTATCTAAATATTTGCAAAAAATAGAAGCATTTCGTCTATATGCACAAGATTATGAGGGAAACTGGTCAAAAAGTCGTGAATTTTTAGATTTTCAAACATCGACGTTCTGGTCGAGAGAACGAGCTGGTATCGTTCGAACAAAACGTGAAGACATGTTAGATTATGAAGGTAACGCATTTGACTCTTTAACTGTTATTTTTACAACAATGACATTCAAAAATGCAATTTTTTATTTATTCTAACGAACAAAAATAACACGATAGATTTTAACTAAATAAAAGTTTTGTTTCCAATTGATTCGAAGTTCAATTGACGAAGATGAGATAACCAATTGATAAACATCTTTGGAATGAGCCAACATTTGATTTTCTTCATTTCACCTTCGTCAGGATGTATTAAGACATGTTTACGACGAAGACCAAATTGTCGACTAATATCAATAAAAGATTCGTTTTGAGCAGCCTGCCGTTTGATTGTTAAATGAGTTAAATTTGGTAGAGATCGAAAGAGTTTGTACGATTGAAATAATTCCAATTAAGTGAACAAATCGATGGTAACGAACACGAAATAAGTGATGGAATATTATTGGCACGATTTGAATTGAAGATAGTCAAATAAAATTGAGCTACATCATTGTTAATAGTACCAATTCCATTGAAATGTAAATGTCTTTGAGATGGTCGATCAAAAGAAAGCCAAACGAGATGTCTTCTATTGAAGTGAAAAGAAAACGAACGACCATCACGAACACTGATATGAGTATGACGAATCTTGAGATTCGTTCATTTCATAATGATGAGCATTTGTTGGTAATGAATGGATCAGATTAGTCAGACGATTGTTGAGTCGAAGAAAAGCACGAGTAATATCACCAATATGAATATAGGAAAATATTTCGAGCCATACTTCATTGGGAAGTAATTCGATAGTCATAACTATAGCGAACGAAAAATGTAAATGTGTATATTCTCAAGCGATGCAATCGCTACAAAAAGAACAGAACATTTAAATTGAATAGTCGGCAATGATCACATATCTGAACTTATGATAGTGATAGATCACACAATATTTGTTGACTATTAGGTGAACATCGAATAACTTTCCACTTTGTCTTGATGATTCATTGTTTTTATCAGATATACGAATCTTCATTTTAAACGACAATGTTTTGGATTGATTAGAGAAAAACATAAATGACGTTGAGATGATAATCTCTTACTGATTGCATCACATTTCTATGTCAAAAAGATCTCTACATCTTTCACAACGAATGATATTACTGTAACTATTATTTCAATATTTAGTTAAAAATGTATGCGTATTCCCAGTAAAGCATTTTTCGTTACAAGCAAAATTTATACGATTCGCGTTATTTATCTCATAGATGAAATTGTGATGACTTTAATGCGCGAAATAAAATAGTCAATCAGAGGTAACCATACTGTATCGATATATTCGTTTGCTACTAGCGGAAGAGAAAGACACAACGAATTAATATGAATTCTTGAGATTTGTATTAAGATAATGAAAAAATCCGATCCGATATTTATATTTTGCAATATAATTTGTAACTATAAGCGGTTGCAAATACAAAATTGATCTTATCAAAAAAAGATTAGGAAAGCTTAAGGAATTTCTAGTTTCAGTGTGAGATGGAAAAAACTCTATTTGTTCTATCGTCAGATATTGTCGAAATCTTTCGGTATTCCGCTGGTTGGCTGCCATTAAAGTTCTATGAAAGGAATCTCATCGCATTGATATGATTGGCCTATTGAAACATTGACTCTATAAGCGTCAACTTCGAATGAAATCCTTGCTGACCTACCTTACATTAATAATTCAACAGTTCGATTAGTTGAAGATTTTCGAAAGTAAATAATATAATAATTATCAGATGTGTTTTCAATAATTTTAGTAAACGAATTCGAATCGATTTAACACTCATGTCGAAAAATGTTGAACAAAAAGACAATGAAAATCTTCTTCAAACAATCAATGACGAACGAAAATATCTCATTCAAGCAAGCATTATTCGAATAATGAAAATACGAAAAGTATTGAAATATTCTCTATTAATACAAGAAGTTATCGAACAATTAAAATCACGTTTCAAACCTGAAATATCAACGATTAAAGTTCGTTGAACTCTCGTAATTCGATATAAATTTTGTTTCTTTTGTAGACGTGTGTTGATCTTCTATTGGAAAAAGAAACATTACATTATAAAGCATAAATAATAATTGTAATTTTTGTGTTATTCTTCGTTGATAATGCAGGTAGAAATTCATAATAATTGCTCGTTGTTGCATTCCAAATCATTGAATCTTGTGGAGATATGTTTATATCTTGACCAAATGGATAATTCAGTTTTTTATTAAGATAAACTATCGTTGGTTGATGAATATCTGTATTGATATTAAAAGTTAGCTCGAAACGAAATGTTACTGAATCGAAATCCATCGATATTGGTTGACCTGCAATTGCTTGAGCATATGTACGTGAAAGTGTTCGTACTTTATTGATTTCTAATTCGCCATCATCGGTATAAAATGATTCAGCTGTTGCTGGACGTGTTGTTGTTGTTATATCTTGATATTTTTTAAATTGTCAATAAGTCCAACCTGAATAAACAAAATCTAAGATTTGATTCAAGAAGTACGTATTATTGATTTACTTTGTAAAAATGTGTCTGCTAAACCAGTAATTAATTACCCATTGAATTGGCTGTAATGCTTTATATTGTTTTGTGCTGTGTAATCGTAAAATGGCGTATATATTTATATCGTATGTTGGAAGAAATAACGTGATTGCAGAATAGAAAAGAAAAAACGTGATCGAAAAATTGAAACGGTAACTGTTACAGTATGATGTCCTTATCATACATCCCTCTTGACATTCTTTTTCTCTCTCTCTCTTATATGGTGTCATTGTTCGCTCTCCTACTATTGGAATAATCTCTCTCGCGCCATCTAGGTAGAAATATCAGTCGTGTGTTTTCTCCCTCTTGTGGACTATATGTAAACACGAGCTAATTTTGAATAAAGATAGTGAGACAAACGACATTCTAAGTCAATTAATGATGAAAACTCGAAAGTTGGACAGTTTAAAAATGACGCAAAATATTTCTGTTATTTGGCTAAACAATAACATGAATGATGATGGCGTTGATTACCAACATATGACTGCACAATTATCGAATTACGTTAATATGATCAATCGATTTAATGATATTGATCAATGCATGAATTTCATTAAAAAAAGTCCAGCTAATGGAAATGGGTGCGTTACCATTTGCGAGAATAGGGAACAATCGATCATAATTAGTTTTTAATACCTTGGTCAACACATACTGTCGAGTCTTTAAAACTACCGGTACATTTGATTCTTAACTACAAGTTGTTTTGTGGAAAATAAATACACTTTTGGTAACGCACTCACTTTTTACGTGGGCAAGCCGTACTCTCATGATAAAGCGATTTGGTGGTACACTCGTGAATTCATCTTTTATATTCGATGTCCAATCGTGCTCTTCATTGTCGTATCGCCAAACTTCATTCAGAACAATTCAAATTCAAGCAACAATCTCCTTTCGAAGTCTATCGTGGGCAAAGTGTACCCAAGTCTGAATTCGAATCGATGGACTCATATCGTTCAACTACTTCTTATCTACTAGCAAATGTAAATCTGTTGGTCACATTGTAGTGACTGTTCTCTTTGTCATTATAGTTGATCCTTCGAAGTCGTCAACAGGTATGTCGTAAATTATTTAAATATAATGAAGCGCTTTTTTATCATCAAAAAGCTCATTACCTCCGAAATCATCCCGGCTTGGCTGGATCCTATCACAACATGGGCGTCATATGTCAGAGTATGCAAGATTATTCTAAAGCATGCGAATATGTAAAATGTGCTGTTGAGATTGGACAAATATCATTACTACCGGATCATCCACTCTTAAAAACATATAAAGATCATCTTGGCTATATCTCGGGACTCAATAGTATATTCAGCTTATTTAGTGATAAATCTAATTTCGAGTTACCTTTTCGAACTCATTTTTCCTCGATTATGCCCTTTATTTCTATAAGATTTTTATTTATTCATGAAATAAAAAGACGGTAGAATTGTTTCTGATAATTATTTCAAAAAGATATTTGGGAACTTTTACCCCATTTAATACAATTGTTTTCAAATCCGAAATATTATATTGTGGATAATCTTTCTCCAAACTACCGAAAAAAAAACAGAAAGTGCATTCTGTGCTGCTAACACCGATTCTTGTAACATTGATGAAGCGAAACAATTCATTGGATTAACATCTTTCAATTTGAAATCAAGAATTTGTTTAATTGCTTCTGCAATATTACATGAAATATGCTCGTGAACGAAGTATGAGATGAAGCATTGATTGATTTACATTGTGATCATGGTTCCTGTCAATGCTTTTAAATAGATTGTACAATTGTTGTTATGATTTAATTGATCATTCTGTAACAATCAAATACAAAAAACGTTAAAAGAATAAATAAAAAACATTTTTACAGAATCGCTGATGATTTTAGCCAAGATAATCCAATTGTGTCTTCGAATTTTGGAGGTATACTTTTATTCCAATGTTTATCTGTAGGATTCTCATCACTTTCGAATTCAAATAATAATTTGACCGTATGTTAGAAATATGGATCCATCGATAAATTCTTGAGGGTGTTATCTTCGTAAACAAATGATCGTAAATTCGTATCATCATCAGTCATCATGAATGAACTACGCGCGCTTATTTTCAATAACGAAGACGAAAGATCTCGATTAGTCAATTTATTTGTTTAAAATCGTCTCGAATAAAAACAAATCGCCATTAATTGTTTGATTCTCAACTATTAGAGTCATCATCACTGCTATCACTATCTTCAATACCATCATCAACGTTTGATAAAATATCTTTCAAATTCGAAACTTTCGAACAAGTAGTGAACGCTCTAAGTCCATGAAATAAACTTTGTCCCTCGAGGGTCAATTGTTGCAATTGTTTCATCGATAACTTATCAAAATGTTTTTTATCATATAATTTATGATTCAATATATTGATCACTGCAGTAGCGCCTTTAGATGGCATATTAGAAAAATCTTGACGGCCACTTGAAAAATGATACATTCCACCGTGTAAACGTAGTACTACTTGAATTCTTGATTCTTTTTGTATGTTGTAATCACTAAGAGTACGTCCATCTTCTAATTGTTTCCCAGAAAAAAATCAAACGTTGCTTATCAGCAGGAGTTCCTTCATAATCATTAATTTGACATTTAAGTGCTTTAATCAATTTTGCCATAATAACGTTATTCTTTTCATATAATTTACGCGAAATTATGGTATCTTCCAACTGTACGTATTTAATTTACTATCAAAAGAGAAAAAAAAACATGATTCAGGCTGAAAAGTGTTTCGTTTCTTTTTTTTAATAAGACAAATGTGAAAAATGGATTTGCCATTAACATGTTCTTTTATTGAACTATCAGCAAAGATCTTTATATCTTTAACTAAAGTTACAGCTTCGATATGTTGAATGTGCATTTTTTATAGTTTCTGTCAATAAAAGAACGAAGTAAATCAGCTATCATTATTCTGTTCTGTTTCTTTGTGCGTTTTATTGATGAATTGAAGTGGAGTAGATAAATCATTCGTCGTTCTTTTACGTCGCAGGTAGGTTGAATCGCAAACATGTTTTGTCGTCGAAAATTTCAGTTTTTTTCGTCAATTATTTGAGAATAAATGGCATCGTCCAAACAATGTGATACGTGTAGAAAACCTTCGGCATCGATGCACTGCATTGGTTGTGATAAATACTTTTGTAAGAATGATTTCACAGGGCACCAAAATTTTCTGTCTGGTGAAATGGAAAAAATTGTTGAAAATCGTAATCGAGTTCAAGAAGCGATTAACAATTTTATACAACCTGGTAATGCACAACACAGCCCAGTTATAGCTGAAATTGACAAATGGGAAAAAACCATCATTAAAAAAGTTAAAGATGTAGCTGCACAAGCTCGTGAAGGAGCTATTCAGCTGTTGACTTCAAATCAAACCAAGATTCAAACTGAATTCAAGAAGTTCTCTCAAGAATTGGCTGCTCTAAGAGAATCGGAAGATTTTGTTGAACCTGATTTGGACCGATTAAATCAAATGATTAACCAATTCAAGTTAGATATAAAACAATCAACGCAACCCACCACTATCAAGCTACACACCAAACAAAGCGATCAGATTGTTTGGGAAAGTTTGATATACGTGGAAGAAATGAGACAACAACGACAACAAAGAATTGGTATGTTCTCGAAATATAGTTTTTTAACGAAAATATTATGACAATTCATTTTTGAGAGAAAAAATCATTTTCTTCATGCTCACCATCAATTTGATTCATATATTACATAATCATATTTTGAGTCACAGTACTATATGAAATTCAGACTAAATCTAGGAGATGATATATTCATGTCGCGATAGCACTTGCCAGCAAACTAAATATTGATATTTATTTTTTTATTTTAGTAGAAACACCTAGAGTTGTCCCATCTCCTCAAATTCAACTTCGGTGTCATAACTTTTCATATATAACACAGCCCTTATTTTCAAGGTAGTGTTTGAGCTATTGATCTAAAAGTACCGCTATTTATAAACAAACTACTGGTGGTCGACCATGTCCTCAATGTAGTGATTTTTCAGGTGATACGAGATATTCAATTCCCATTTGCTGAGGTCCTGTTTTTATCACACGTATCGGATAAACGAACGATACGTTGAAAAATGCTCTTGTAAATGTTTACTTATCCGATAGTCATCTATTACATCATTAATTCTACAATAGAAATTATACTTTATAGAATAAATGAACAGAAATTGATATTGTTTAGCCAGTTATTATACATCTCACGACCGAACCGTTTTCTTAACATAATACAATCGATACGAATTGAATTTCTGACTAACACAATTGGTAAATATATATTTCATAATTACACCATAGTTATCTATTTGATGTGAAGCAAAAAAGGATACAAACATACTGTGTGATTGTCGAATAACATGCTTATTACCTCCATAGTACTATTATCTGATTTTCAATTCTTAAAATCCCTTTTTCTACATTGATTCATAGTACTAAGATATGCGAATGCATATTTAACGAACGTCAGCTTATCTACAAACTATGTGATACTTAGCCACAAAACTGGTCTGAGTTCCCGTATTTGCATCAGCATATAGCTGACCAAACAAACAATAACAAATGGAAGCTACCCATTCACTATCTTCAGCTCTCTAAATCGACTGTTCAATCACACTCGTATATCACTGCTAACTGTAAAATATGAATGACTTTTCCGTAGGTATTCTTCACTAACCATAGAACACCATAACACTAATTTTCAACAATACTTTATCTCATATATCACAGAACATTAAAACGTAACATTCGTAACACGTATTCATAATAAATATGATTCCTGAAATATCATTATTTTTATCTCTTATTTTTTACTGAATTAAGCATATAATTGAACAGTTGAATGATAGCATCTATTTCTTTACAGCGTATACTCAATTCATTTATCAACTGAGTTTCAGTTATAAATATATGCACCATATCTAATGAACTCGATTTTGGTCATATACATTCATTAATTCCAATCGATTAAAGCCGCATCATATCAGTCCTCCCTACAGCCAGTTACAAAACGCTACTGAATAGAAATTTTCTACGTGTAACAGAGATATTCTTTTAGTACTAATGAGAACTTATAGTATGGCAACGTAACTCTTTCACTCGAATTAACTACAATAAATGAAATGAACTCTGATAACAAATATTCATTTATGATATGATTTTCGATGTATTGAGACAATATGATCGTGTTCTTCGAATTAACTACAATAAACGAAATGAACTCTTTTAACAAATGTTCATTAGTGATGTGATTTTCGATATATTGAGTCAATATGATCTTGTTCTTCGAATTAACTACAATAAATGAAATGAACTATCTTAACGAATATTCATTTATGATGTGATTTTCGATTTATTGAGTCAATATGATCTTATTCTTCGAATTAACTACAATAAATGAAATGAACTCTCATAACGAATATTCATTTATGATCTGATTTTCGATTTATTGAGACAATATGATCTTGTTCTTCGAATTAACTACAATAAACGAAATGAACTGTCGTAACAAATATTCAATTATCCTATGATTTTCGATGTATACAGTCAATATGATCGTGTTCTTCGAATTAACTACAATAAACGAAATGAACTCTTATAACAAATATTCATTTATGATATGATTTTCGATTTATTGAGTCAATATGATCTTATTCTTAGAATTAACTAGAATAAATGAAATGAACTGTAGTAACAAATGCTCATTAGTGATGTGATTTTCGATATATTGAGTCAATATGATCTTATTCTTCCAATTAACTATAATAGATAAAATGAACCATGCTAACAAATATTCATTTATGATTTCATTTTCGATATATTCAGTCAATATGATCTTATTCTTCGAATTAACTACAATAAATGAAATGAACTATCTTAACGAATATTCATTTATGATTTCATTTTCGATATATAGAGTCAATATGATCTTATTCTTCCAATTAACTATAATAGATAAAATGAACCATGCTAACAAATATTCATTTATGATTTCATTTTCGATATATTCAGTCAATATGATCTTATTCTTCGAATTAACTACAATAAACGAAATGAACTGTCGTAACAAATATTCATTTATGATGTGATTTTCGATGTATAGAGTCAATATGATCTTGTTCTTCGAATTAACTGCAATAAATGAAATGAACTGTCCTAACAAATATTCATTAGTGATGTGATTTTCAATGTATTACGTCAATTGTACTGCGGTTAAAATAGCGTTTGAGATAGATGAGTTGTCATTTGTTTGCAATTGTAATTGATAGGAGTGCGCACTACATTTCTGCTTTGGAGTATATAGTTGAATTGGAAACTGAGTTTTTTTTTTCGAACTTTATAGGTTTTTAATTCTTTTTTGAGAATTAGCATGAATAAAATAATCAAGGGCATTGTTTTAATCAATTAGTCAATAAATAATTGGATGTAATGAGTAGGACGTGAAGAAAAT
>Ga0209914_1002631_pt1 | contig 14391 bp, 12 predicted proteins | sample ThiBiot_500_plan_FD_183949 | JGI IMG/M metagenome (GOLD analysis project Ga0209914, IMG submission 183949) | Wastewater bioreactor microbial communities from Cape Town, South Africa - Thiocy_cont_500_plan (SPAdes) | ecosystem: Engineered > Bioreactor > Thiocyanate-remediating > Anaerobic-Aerobic...
TTGTTTCTTTATCGTAATTATCAATAAAACTGAGAGTGACCATCTTCTAGCGTTTCTTTTCTTTTCTTTTCTGAATATATTTTCATCGGTACTGTGACAAACATAACAGTAACACGAAGATACGGTGGCACTGGATGGAGTCGCGATGTTCAATTTGACGTCAATGAATATGTCAAGCCGTCATCATCAATTTCAAACAACAAAAATTCAATGATTATATACACTTCTCTGATGATGATCAACTTCGATGGCTTACAGCAGACAAATGTGTCCGTAGTACACAAATCTCTAATCGTAACATTAGTTTATTGCGTCAATGGTCTATGGCGAAATCATTTTTCTATTCTTTTTTTTTCACCTTTACCGTCAAACTAATCCCGATAACACGTCATATGAGAGAAAAAGGACAAGTACAAGTGCGAGTGCGAGTACGTTTCAGCAAAAAGTATAAATACTCGTTGTTCTATATGAATTTGTAGTTACTTTTTCATCATGCTTTTTGTCACTTTCATAGTACTACTAACTCTTTTCGTAGCAGAAACAAAGGACACTAACGTTCCACCTCCTGAACCTGAACCAATCAGCATCATTGAACTTCCACTTCCACCTGTTACTTCTAACGACAGCGAAGGTGGTTGCACTTCTGATGTTAATCCACATAGAACTGGTTGCATAGGTAAAGCTCTGACAACATTTCAATCTGGAGGTTTCTTCCTCGATGGTGTTCATGTTGCTGTAACAGTTAATTTCACTGGTGCTCCAACTGCACCTGATCCAGCTAGTATATTTACTGGTGTTCAATCAATTATAGTGAAGACCGACGGTAGTCTATTTAGCAATGGTGATGCATGGAAATGTATTACTTGTGGTGTGCCAGACAAACAGGCGATTGGACGTTCACCTATGATGGACTATCCTCAGACTTTTGTTGATGGTAGACGTCTCTTGGCTGGTACAAACATCATTGAATGTACAACTAATTTCACCGATATAGCGTGTACTCCAGATCAAGTTCATATCTATCCTATCCGTTGGAATACGACGACGAATTCTACTGGACCTGGAGGCAACATTCGAGAGTTGCGTTTACATCCCGACAATGTACATTTAGGTTTCAATTCTTTTACAATTATAAACGGCAAAATTGGTCAATTTGGTTACATGGGAAGATTACAATTCAATCCTTCTCCAAGTTGGGGTACACCTCGATGTCCTCGCTATGATCTTGTCAATGTCTATCGACTGTTTAATCCTCAAAGCGTTCAGCCTATCACCGTAGATAAAGACAATAGTAGTCTACTTCATATTAATCGTCAGTCGATCATAGTTGGTGAATTACGTGGTTTTAGTGGAACTGGTCGAGAAGTAACTTATATTGGATATCCATTTGAATCATCGAATATTGATGTATTTGCTGCTGATCTCAGTACGGGCGAAGTTCGCCGACTGACAAGTCATCCAGAATATGTCGATCCAGTAGATATCTCTCCTGACGATCAATGGGCGGTTGTCATGGACACGAGAGGCACTGGACGACAGATGTTTATGGCTGGTATGAGAGCAATTCCTCCATTAACCGACATTGTTAGTACGAGTGCTACATCTTCAACCGTATCTGATTGATTACTATGGCGATCGAAATACTTATTTTGGTCAACGAATAAATGCAGCCGGAGATGGAAGTCCAGGTTGTATCAATGATCCCGAATGGAATGGTATGGCTGATCCAAAATGGTCACCCGATGGTACTCGTATTGTCTATTGGCAATCTCATACAGTTCCACCAGCGTGTGGTGGCATCAATCCATTGATGTGCTACAATTCTACTGAACCTGGCGGTCGAAATTATCGTATGATGCTTGCTCATCTCACTAATCGTACGCCACTCATTCCTAAAGTAATCGACCCGATTTCGGATGTTGTTCCTTGGGGAGTGAAGTATGAGCCTGGTAGTTCAATTTCTGTACTCGTCTATCCACCGGCAGGCAATTATGTTCTTCTTGGAAACAGTTTTGGTTGGGCTAACGTCACATTTATCAATAACGACGCTGGAACAATGATTGAAACTGTATCAGTAGTTTATCATAACTTTTCCAACGATGGACTCAATGTTCTTACTGGATCCGAAACAGTTACTATGAATGCACCAAGTCCTACAGTTAGTCAACTCGATTGGTATTCCAATCTTATTCAAATCGGACCGAACAATAATAGTACGAAAATGACAAGTCCTGATGGTTTTCACTTGTCAATTGATGTATTGACCAATATATTCAATGCCAATGGTACTTTGACTACAACGGTTAATGGTATTGCGTATCATCAACCAGCCAATGGAACATAATATTCACTGAAATAGAACGAATGGTGCAAATTTTTCGATATTTTTTAATTGTTTTTTGTAAAATTCCGATGATAAAATAAATGTGACCAAATAAATACACAAATATAACCAAGCATCATTTTCAGAGTCCATACATTGCAATAGATATGTTAAAATCAATCGTGGCAATGCGAAAACAACGAGAATAATTGATGCAGTTAAAAGATGTTTGTGCTCTTCAAATTGGTTGATGAGATCGAGTTACAACTAAAACAATTGAAGAAATGATATTACATAAAAATGGACCAAAAAAGTGTAACGAATGAATGAATGAATTATAAATTTGAAATTGAGAACTATAACGAACTATACATACCAATCAAAAATATGGATCATGAATTAAACTTGCTATTGTAATAACATGTTCAATAGCAACACATGCATTTAACCATTGATCTGAATAAAGACAAACTTGAATAACATAATCTAATGAATGACATTGCATTTTCATGAACAATCCATCTTCTAAAATTGTCATTTGAGTTAAAAGAAGAAGAACAAATTTCAATTGAAATAGAATCATCAAAATAATTGAAATGATAGATAATGATAACAAATATAAACCACATCCAACTTCATAAATTGATTTATTATTGAATGTTATCCATGACACGATGCCACTATCAACGCAAAACTTGTTTGAATTATTGTTGGTTGTTTCGAAAGGCTTTTAATTGGGAGAATTTGTGAGCCTAAAATGCCTTCAAGTGATAATCCAAATCCACCTGTTCGATATTGACATTGTCGACCATGATAACATGGTTTACAACGACATATCGATCCATAACAAATACATAAATGCATTTCATCACGAAAACAAGACAGATTTTGACATAGTAAATGATAATATTTTATTTGACGAATTGTTTCATTAAATAATTCATTGATATGTGGACAATAATCAGATGTTTGAATCGTTTTATTGATACTTGCTGATTGATTATACTCAGATTGAACATGTGCTAAATAAAATTTGTTTTTTACTAATTCAACAAAAACTATATGCAAAGGTTTCGACCACTGAATTGTAATGAAATCTTTTTGCAATACTTCTGTGCGAAAGGTAGACCATCTCATTACTGACCATAGTTCTCTCTGACTGAACAACCTATGAAAACAAGGAAAGGAGAAGTATTGAAGAGAAAAATAGATATACATACGGCTTTTCTGTATGGATAAAATGAATAAAAACATGCTTTTGTTTTCGAATGATCAGATGTTCAAAGGTATAAGATTAAGTTGAAGATCTTTGTTTTCACAGTGTTGTCCATTATATCGACTTTTACAAAGACATTGAAACTTTTGATTAAACATCAAATCATTTTCATCTGAAATACATTTGCCACATTAAATCATCTATGAAACAATGAGAACCATATCTATTTCGAGGACATAAACAGATTGATCGATAATTTGGTAAAACACCAAGACATTTGGCATCTGATGAACATTGACAAAATGTATAATTTTGAAGATTATTCAAATATTTCATACATTTACCATGAACACATTGACTGTACAAAACAGGTAAAAATGGAAATTGAACTAGATAAAGAAAACTAGCTCGATATTTTGATGTTTCTTTTTCATAAATATCAATATGAAGTGCATATTCTCTTTCAGATTGTTTTGGACGAGTTTCATACAGTAAATAAACATTCAACTTTTTTTGACAATCAATTGCAGATATATAGGTTAGTTGCTCAGCTGAATGAATCACTTTTTCAGTTGTATTTGTGCCAACAATGGCCACTTTTCCCATTTACAGATTCTGTTTTCCTTTTCGTTCTTATTTCTATGAACGATGATTGCGCTTATTCAGTACAACGAAACATATCGTTGTATAATAGAGTATCCTTCACCTTATTCAAATCGTGACAATTGCGCATAAAGCGAAGAACAATGAGTGTGTCATATGTGTATCACATTAGTGTTGTGTAACGTTACATCTACCTATATTCTGTTCGTTCTCTCTCTCTCTTCTCTTGACGTATATAAAGCGTGTCTCTCCTTTGTATTAAACATGATTTGGAGTCATGAAGTAGCTCTAAATAAATATCATATACCGAGAGTGGCGGTACGCTGCTTCTCCATTTCATCATTCGTAACGAAAAGAATATTCCACCTATTCAACGCGACCAAAATTCGTTACAATTTCATCTTCAATTGTTGGACAGTTCCATTCTCGATTACATCGAGTGTAAACATTATTACATGGCCAATATTGATATTCAGTTTCATCAGTATAATTTTGATCACCAATTGCGATGGACAAGAATTCAGAATAACCATCACAAATACGTTCAAATACTATATTATTCTCAAGAACATTGATATTCCGCAGAATACTGTGAACGATACAAAACGTATTTGTCCTTTCCTGGACATTTGTAATGTGTTTTGTTTAAAATATTTCTATTACGAATCATATTGAAATACATTTCGAAGAATTCATACATTGATATACTTGAGTTCGATTACAAATCTCAATGTTGTATTTATAAGGACGATGATATTGTTTTAACAAACTTTTTAAATCAAGTAAAATACAGTCATGCATCGATTTTCTTATAAGCGAGATAAATATTTCCAAATAAAACTGGAAAATTAGGATAAAATATCATTGATGTTGTATTCAAAGAAACTAATTGTTGGGTGTTATACATTAGTTTATCTCGACCTCTCTCACAAGAATCTGTAAAATATTGAATACCACAAATTCTATCCGGACATTGAAATCCTGCATAGTAACGACCTGAGAGCATAGAAATAATCGCTCGCGTCCAGACAATCAGAAGTATGTGTCTGATCATTACATTGATTTACTTCCAATTGCCAACAATCTTTTTCATCGATTCCATCATTCAAACAATTAATTTGTCCGTTACAAATATCTATCCAATCTAAACAAATTGATGTTGTACCATAATCACATTGTAAATGAACATAACAGGTTGACATCTGTGAATCTTGGTAAAGAACAATTGTAGAATGTTTGATTTACAAATGTTAATGAAATGTTGTTCAACAGAGATATTCTTCTGTTTAAGTTCATCAAATGTAAACTTTGAAATGGTTTCATCGATATTGATATGAAACTGTGATGGAGACTCACTGAGGCAATAGAACAAATTTTCCTTTTCGAAGTCCGTCATTCCCACTACGCGTAAACAGTCATGATAAAATTCATTCTGATCTTGATATACTTCATCTGTATAATAAAGATTCAATTGAGGATGAGCATTGATCAAATGTAAAACGATCAAACTGAAAAGAAACATTTTTTTTTCTTATTTCACTATAATGATTTACTAACGCTATAAATACAAGTTAAAATTTAGTTGTTTGACGCATTTCCTTGACTAAATAACTGAATCTGTTCGAAAGTTTCGACAATTATTTTTGACCTTGAAATGTTGATTTTTTTTCTCTCGCCCACAAACTAAGCAATTCATTAAAATAAGAAGTACAATTTCATGCCAAACAATTTTTCAAAAACCCAACAAACTTTAATAATGATTCAATTCTAATCTATATACTAAAAATCAGCGGTGGTCGTAGTACAAAAAACTTCAACGAATACACTTTAATGAATACAGTTCATTTATTTGATGATCTAGAACACTGTTTTGAAAAAAGTCATAAAAAACATTCAAAATGTTCTTCTCAATTTGCCTAAACGGTACGTCGAATATACAAACGGAGGAAACAGATGATCTCATATTTTGCAATTGAACTTACAAAATCAGTTAATCATAGCTCATTTTAACTAAAAAAATGAAAGTATAACATATCCTTAAAAGCGTTAACAAAGTTTTTTTTTCCATCATTTTGGAAAAAGAATTAAAAAGTTCGGATATGTATATCAAAACGCGTTTTAACTAGATGACAACGTATTTTTGTCTTATAAATATGTTATAATGCATTAATATCTTGATAGCACGCGTTGAAACGTCATTTTAGAGGTTTTTTGCTTGCCTGAGCGTCAGAGAAATAGTACACTAAATACGTAGACAAACTCAGTCAAGCATAAACGAGAAATTTATTTGTTTTCATTATCACTAAATTATTGGTAAAATCATAGTGCAATAGTATACCCTTGAAAAAGGTATATTCAACGTTTGATTCGCTTGATAGACTATTTTTAATGATTCACTGCTCTATCTTCACCTGTATGACTGGCAAGCGTTGCATTTAAGTGCAATACATTCGTTTGTATACTTCGTAACTTATCCTTATATTGCCAACATCGCAACTGCAAAAAAAGGTAGGCTTAAATCACTTTTTATTAATATTGAAAGTATATTTTTCGCAGTAGTATTAATTCCAAGTAACGCTCATCCTATGGATCAGCAGACCCTTTTCTAAAAGAAAGGACGGGAGGACGTTAAGAGGCAAAATCGCCTCCCCTCCAAATTCATTTTTTTCCTACACATTTTCTCAGTTTTTTCCGAAATAATCATTTTTAAGCATAATTGAACGATTTCAGCCCATATCTTTCATGCACACCGTGACACATCTATATACGTGAACAATGCGTATTCCTGGAGCTATATGAAACATTTTACACCATTTCATAGAACTCGTTGAGATCTACTCGTTGATGTAAAAAAATCGAAGTAAATCGGTCATAAAAGGTGTTGATAGGCCGAAATACTGCAAAAAGTACTTAAAAAACCCGATTTTTCGATACTGTTGCCTAAACCCCTCCCCGTAATAAAAGCCCCCGGGGGATTCTAATATGCCGGCCGTGTAAAATTTTTGGAGAGGGTTTCTAATCGGACTCGTGAAAATTTCGGAATTTACACAGCAAAAACTTTTTACCCCAAAACCGAAAATTTTTGGTAATTTAGACCCTGAAACTCGGAAAAAAACTCAAAAAAAATTTTTTTTTGTTTGAAAAACCCATGGGGCTTCTAATATGTTTGGTGCAGTGCTCATCTTTGAGCGGGCTTCTAATCCGGGGGGTCTTTTATTCTGGGGGGGATTAGACGCTTCAAGCCAATATCGAACAGAACCAAAGTCACAAAAAATTGCATGCCCGAGGGTTGTGTGTCATATATTTTTTTGCGAACTTCAAATCGGAAAGACGGAACAAGAACTGTGTGAAGTTCCCTTAGCATTATTGATTCATGTGAATTCTAGCACGAGCGCATGTTGTTTGAAGTGGCTACTCTCAGAGGTAGGACAAGTACATGTACGCAAAGTACAAGTACAAATACTTGTACTTGCTTGAATGTACTTGTATTTATACTTGTACTTGAATCTGTCTACGTAATAAGAGTTGCTATTTCCATAAATATAAAACTTTTATCCAACTGCTAGATAAGAAGCCGGCCACGTAACGACAAGTACACAGTTATAGTTATACATTCCCGAAAACAGAACAATTTTGCTCGCTTAAGTGAAAAATATTCCGACAAAAGGAACACTTCTGTTCTGTTATGAGAATATTTTGGAACAACTGTACGAAAACGTTCTGTTTGCGGGAACAACAACTTCAGGTGTCCGGAAAATGTCAATTACAAGTACTTGTACTTGCGTCCTAGCTCTGGCTACTCTGAGAAAAGACTCGGAAGGAAATGCATTGTGAACGATATTCGCGATATTGTGGCCCAACTTTATGATACGGTTTTGTACACCCGTATATAGATCTGGATGGGTTCTATCTTTTGGGTAAACTTCCAGACTGGATGGAAGCATTGCCGATATCGATATCCTGGGATAAACTATCGAAAAATCGGGTTTTTTAAGTACTTTTTGCAGTATTTCGGCCTATCAACACCTTTTATGACCGATTTACTTCGATTTTTTTACATCAACGAGTAGATCTCAACGAGTTCTATGAAATCGTGTAAAAAGTTGCATATAGCTCCAGGAATACACATTTTTCACGTATGTGTCGCGGTATGCATGAAAGATATGGGCTGAAATCGTTCAATTATGCTTAAAAATGATTATTTCGGAAAAAAACTGAGAAAATGTGTAGGAAAAAAATGAATTTGGAGGGGAGACGATTTTGCCTCTTAACGTCGCTCGTTCTTTAAAAAGAAATGCCCAGCCCCTGAAGTAGAGAGCTATTTAATACCCAGAAAAAACTGCATATATGGATTTTATTTAGTTATAAGTTCTTGAGGCCAGAATGTCATCCATCACAATAGACATTCCAACTTTTCGAGTTAATGGAAAAGATTTACAAAAACTTATTAATTTTATTTACAAGCATCGAAATTCTCTAAAAGAATTCGGTGTCATTAAAATTCAATTAAACGATGACTGTAAATTAGCTTTGAAGAAGCGACGAAATAATGTCGAAACGCATCCAACGAATGTACATTTCTTGAAAATATGGCAGCACGAGTCTATATATTCTGTGCAGAAGAGGGATCGTATAGATATATTCCCTCAACCCCCTCAAAAAATCGATGAACGTAGCTTTTGGTCATCACTATCGGATTCCAATAACGGCTATCGACCCGTGAACAGTTCAGTGATACTTGGCAAGACTTTCTTCTCTCAAAAAACATCCCGTCTATTTTTCGACATTAACCGGTTACCTAACGAGTCACTACTGAAAATAGGTGGCAAAAAAGCAACTGGCAAGTGTCTTCCATGTTTGCAAAGAGCGTATAGACCAGGCGCTATCTTCCCATTGAACTGCGCTCAACAGCATCTGTTCTCGATTAATTATCATCACGAAGGTGGAGCGCATTATTGGTACATCATTCCATCTCGTGAACGAAATGCTCTACAAAGAATAATGGTTGGAGAACACTCTAATACTTGTCTCGATCATGGAAACATATTTGTCAATCCTTCTGTATTTGACAAAAATCATATTCGTTACCATCGCGTCATCCAGTATCCAAATGAATTTATAGTTTTATCAGCTGGCACCCTCACACAAAGTTTCTCAGAAGATGCTAATTGGAGAGAATCAATCACCTTTGCTTTACCGAGTTGGATTGATGAAGGTTATGCAAATGTTCCTGTCTCACTTTGCCAATGCAATATTCTTGAAGAATGTGTACCAGAAGTAATTGATGTCAATTTATTTAGACATGAACTTATACAACGATACGTTGCATTACACCTGAATACTACTGATGAAGAAGCTGAATTACCGTCTTCGAAAGGTCGACTGATATATTTAGAAGAACAGTTCCCATTATTTCATGTTTCTAGGCCACATTGATATGGATTCGAATACAATACTAACAAAAAATAGTGTTGCCAATACTTCAGTTGCAGGTATCTGATTTTCATACTGTACTCGACAACGTTGAAAATATTAGTTTTTATTGCAACCCAATGGAATAACTTTCTATTCTGATTTAGTTGAAAACATCGCACGGATATCAAGTGTAATATATTCACCATCATTGCCAAATTCATCGACAACATCATCTATTGACAATTATTGCGCGAAAGAGTACACCGATGATAAAAATGTTCAAGTGCAATATGAATTGATAGAGTGAGTAGAACATACTAAAAAGACCATCTTATCCTGAAAACTGTGAACTATAAATCAGTTCTCTATAGATTGTAAACCCCCCCCCCCCCATAATAAAAGACCACTGGTCGTATATTGTGTCTTCATGTCTAAACTATCTGTACATAATTTTATTAGTTTAATTTTCTAAAAACAATAGCAAAATAAATAACTCGATACAATCTGAATTAAATTGTCGTCGTTAGATTCATCTGATGTTCCATGAGTCTATTGACTGAAATAAGATGAAAGAAAAATCAGTCAGAAAAAGAAAATCTATTGGCTTTATTAGATTTTTAAAATGTTTTCATATAGGGGGTTATTGAACAACATTATTTTCTCGTTTTTTTGTATATAAAGCTCAAGAAGAAGTTATATCGATCAGAGTGAGACTGCTGGTTAAAAGATAATATGGTGTCTCAATTAATAAGTTCTTTTAGTGAAGATGACTTGTAATATATACATCATTGACTACCTACCCAAGCAGACAAGATTTGTCAAAAACGCGAGTAAACACTGAAAAGGCGATCATTTTCACGCTTGCTTTCTCCGGCTGTTTCTCGCATATCATCGGGAACCGCAAGTAGCACTCAAAACTGATTAAAACTTTTATAGCGTTTACACGCGTTTTTGACAAATTTTGTCTGCTTGGGAAGAAACAAACATCAAAGTTTTTTCTCTATTTCGTATCTATATAAAGGAGACACCGAATAACTAAAGCGTCTATAGTATCATCAAAAAATCTTAAGTTGCAATACTGTTTTGTTTTTTGTTTCAGTGAAGGAAATTTACAAAATTTAATTAGTACAACAACAAATAATGTAACAATGTGCGACTCTATCGTGCACGAATCTATACTGGAACTAAATGGAAAAATAAATGAACTTAGTGAAAGTCTAACATCATCAACTAATATGAATCGAAATGATACGAACAACTGCAACTTCGACGACTGCTTTTTATCATACGAAGAAGTAATGAGCGTCTTATTCTCTCCTACAGATGCTGTTGAATCAACAAGCAGAGAAGTTAACGTAAATACTGTTGATACATCTCTGATAAAATACTAGTCAGAAATCTATTTAGAATGACCAAACAATTGTGATATCAAATGACAAGATAACAACTGGTAATGAACCACATAGTAACGAGAAGACACAAAGATTTAATCGGACAGTGAGTCATTGTAAAACCTTGTTTGTATCTGGACTGAAAAATGATGTAAGTAACAATCACATACGTAATCATTTCATTGGTTGTGTAAAAGTGACAATAAAACAAAACCGTGCGACACCACATCTAAAGTAGGTTATTGATAGGAAAAGTCATTGGGCTGCTAAACTAGCATTCTCTCTGCAGATACGCTTTTGTTCTTCATCGCACGAGTCAAGATGCTCAACGCAATATTCAACGACCTATCGATTACCGTCTCTTTGGTCCTAAATGTCGTATCGAATACGCTAATGACTATCCACCTCGTTCTAATATCGAAGAAGCTCTAGACAAGAAAAAGATTATCGTTAGACGAATACCGGAAAATGTTAGTGAACGCGAATTATACCATCTATTCGCCGATTGCCGTATACTAAAGTATTATCCAGCACGCCGAAAGCATCTATCAAGTATAATGATGCACACTAACAGTGAAAGCAGAATATTAACAGGGTATGACCAGCAAATTTTTTAATACTACTATAAAAGATACCCTGTAACTACTTTTAATATCTCTGTAACTTTGAGTTAGATGGTACCATATCAAAATAGTTTACTGTTGCATTTCAAGATAATAACGTAGGTCGAACAATCGTATACTAAGGTCAGTCACAGATTCTTCAATACATGACATATTTCATCACTAAAGGAATAGATACATGGATAGGTAAGTAGATTTAAATGAAGAATTTCGTGCAAAAATAGCAATAAGAAGTGTGACTATGTTGATGGTGACTTCGTAAAGAGAGAAAACTTACAGAAGTGCCAGTATTGCGAGGACGAAACATAAATAGATAGACATAATAAGAAGTCTACTGCGGATGTTTATACAGAATGTCGATAGTAATCTATCGAGTAATATTATTATTGAAAATCCACTGATAATATCACTAGAATCTGCTTGGAAAAATGACGGCACTAATAAACGTTTTAGGAGTATTGCGTGTGTTCAATAAGTATGTGAAAGAACATTCTGTCAGAAAAAGTTGAACTAATCGATCAGATGAGTGTTATTTTCCCAGCTAATCAGTTGCTTATTAACTAATGAATCAATTATTGATATTTTCTTAAAAATCCAATGAAAGATAATTGGGAAGAGGATTCAATATTGTATTAGGTGTCTTTCAATAAACGAATGGGTTTTGTGCTAGTTGATAAATATAAAATCCAAGAGAAAGAGCTGAGAGAGTCGTAAACGAGCGTTATTTGTTATTTAAAATGATCTCCAAGTAAAATCTAACATATTTACATATAATTGGATTCAAAATTGTATTCTTTGTCTTGCAGGTATGCTTTGATTCTCTGCAGTACGGATGAACACGCAGCAAGTATACTCAAACATGCTGATCGATATGGTATTAATGACCAACCACTAACTATCTCCCCGTATCGGAGTAAACACCATCATCAACATAATCACATGCAAGAAACAGAAGAGAAACAATTATAGGTTGATGCCCTGTTTTTTATGTGAAAAAAAAACACTCAAAGATTTTCAGAAAGACTAATAAGATTAAAAAATAATATTCTATAACATAAAATGCTTTATTTTTTATCAATTCTATCTAATTTGATCATCATCCGACAAATATATTTAGCACATTCTATGAAGAAAAATACGACATTCAGCGATCTGGAAAAGTGCAGTCCGCAGTGATTTTCTATAGAAACGAAACTCCGTCATAACATGGTGTGCATATGTTTTGATGAATAATAGTTTTGGCAGCTTCTGTCAGACTGCCACTTTCAGGAAGAACTGACGGCAATTCTACTCAACACAGGCGAAGATTGAACTATTTGATTTGTTGGTCTAATATATGAGAGGACAAATGATGCGCTAGAGAAAGTGTTATTCTTTTCAATTTATCCTGAAGAATTATCCTGGTATTATGTTTCTAACAAAACCAAAAGCTTGCACCGTTTTATTTTGTTGAAAGAAAGAAAAACGAACACGATATATTCCCTCGACTGTAAGGAGGGTCATATAAAAAAAAATAGTTTGTCCGTTTGTGTACATCGGGGTCAAAAGAATATCGATTTTAGTAACTTCTAATACTTGACCAATGATCCAGGGGAAGTCCCCAGAAGTCTTTCAAGTCTCTTGAAATCTATTTTAGTCTTTTGAAATTATTTGAAGGCTTTAGAAGTCTTTGAAAACTTGAAGTAATGAAGTCTGCTGTTTCTCTCTTGGCACTATCTTACCGAAAGACAAAATATCAAAGGCAAATCGAAAAGCAATTTTATCAATTAAACGTCGTGCATTACCACTCGTGCTGGTTTATTCGATTACAACAGACAAAAGTCAAGTATAAACATTAGAAAATATTGTAATCGATTTGAAATTGGCAACTGAAAATGATGATCTTGTCTCAATTTATGTACCTTTATCACGAGTCAAAAGATTGATAGATTAGTTTTGAATTCAGTCATGAAAGCATGATTTTTTTATCTTCTAATATCGAAGAAAAAATGTGTGATTGAATCCAAAAGTGAATTTATGACAATTATGCTGATACTAACAAAGAACTCTATAAAATGCATCTATTAACCAAAATAAATGCGGAAACATCGGATTGAAATCCGATCGTTATGTGTACTTGTGAGGTTCTCTATCTAAACTACGACAACAGCCACCAGATGAACTGTAGGCTATCAGTGTGATCACGGGATCGCTATACGGAAAGAGAAAACTCACGTAATAAATCAAACTCTTACCGTTATGGCCACTTGAAGAGAATGAAAGTTTCGGTGTACACGGGTTTATTTCGATGAAAATAATAAGTGCAAACGAAAATGCGAACAAAACAACGCGTCACTATAATATGAAAAACGAGAACTCTGAGACAAAGAAAACAAAACAAAACATATATATCAAAGAAAAGGAAAACTAGACATCGACATGACGTCATAATATAGAAATATAGTATTGCATCATAACCCTGGATCACTGATCCTCAGTATCATCCAAAGATATGAAACAATCTATGGAACATAGAAATGAAAAGAAAAGAAAAATAACGTTAGCGGCACGTAGTGACATCTAGTGACGCTAACAGTACTTCAAAAAGTTAACCCTAGAGATTTCGATAGTGATGATGAAGTAAAGGCGAGGAAGGTTGGTTGAGAGATCATGGAGGGGAGGGACACGACGGTGGTGTTGAAGAGATCATGGGGGGGGGAATATGAGGAAGGATGTTTGAGAGATGACAGTGAGGGAAAGATATGTGCCAATATTTTATGTTAATCTCTGTTTCTACTTCAACTGTGTTGTAGACCCTAATTTACAAATTGATCTTTCTAT
>Ga0209914_1002643_pt1 | contig 14339 bp, 7 predicted proteins | sample ThiBiot_500_plan_FD_183949 | JGI IMG/M metagenome (GOLD analysis project Ga0209914, IMG submission 183949) | Wastewater bioreactor microbial communities from Cape Town, South Africa - Thiocy_cont_500_plan (SPAdes) | ecosystem: Engineered > Bioreactor > Thiocyanate-remediating > Anaerobic-Aerobic ...
TCTCGGTCAATTGCTGATAAAATTAGCAAAGTTTGACAAAGCAGAAGCACTATATGAAATTCTACTAAAACAAACAACGGATCAAAAGGAAAAAGCACACATATTTCATCAACTTGGCTTTATTAACAACCATCGGGGCGAGTACTCGAAAGCACTTGAATATTATGAAAAATCACTTGAAATCAAGAAAAAAACTCTTCCTACAAATCATCCTTCGTTGGCTCAATCATACAACAACTTCGGAGGTGTGTATGACAGCATGGGCGAGTACTCGAAAGCACTTGAATATTATGAAAAATCACTTGAAATATTGAAAAAAACTCTTCCTGCAAATCATCCTTTGTTGGCTACTTCATACAACAACATCGGATCGGTGTATAAAAGCATGGGCGAGTACTCGAAAGCACTTGAATATTATGAAAAATCACTTGAAATCAGGAAAAAAACTCTTCCTGCAAATCATCCTTCGTTGGCTACTTCATACAACAACATCGGATTGGTGTATAAAAGCATGGGCGAGTACTCGAAAGCACTTGAATATTATGAAAAATCACTTGAAATATTGAAAAAAACTCTTCCTGCAAATCATCCTTCGTTGGCTACTTCATACAACAACATCGGATCGGTGTATAAAAGCATGGGCGAGTACTCGAAAGCACTTGAATATTATGAAAAATCACTTGAAATCGACAAAAAAACTCTTCCTGCAAATCATCCTTCGTTGGCTACTTCATACTACAACATCGGATGGGTTTATAGAAACAAGACTGATTACAAGAAGGCGCTGGATTATTATGAACGTGCTTTGGATATTTGGCAACGTTCATTACCCTCAAATCATCCAAATATTCAAGATGTGAAAGAGAGCATTGATTTCGTAAAAAAGAAGCTGTAACGAACTTTGTTTTTTTCCACGTATAAAAAGTAAATTGGTAGAGAGTGTGAAAGTCTGTCTTCTGTTGAACGTTTTAAAATATATAATCACCTTGAACGGTCGTGTAACGACAGAGAATCTATAATTGTAATACTCATTGTTATCTATTTTCCTTGTGGAATGAAAAGTGCTGATTATTGATACGTATAGAGCTATGTTAGATATGGAAAATAAATTTAAATTAGAAAGTCATTCAACGAGTTGTAGATTAGCTTATGACAATATTCGTATATCGAAGAAATATCAGTTATAAATCGACTGGAACACATAAACTAGCATACGCAGCTCTTTGTAGAGTGATTTAACAGTTGTTGAAGTTGTTTCGAAATAATATCTACTGTAGACGATGTTAAAATAATTAATGTACAGGAAACAAATAATGTTTATCGAAAGTTGATTCACTTGACCCTCGACTGAATCCATAGTATGGGAGCATATAAAGTTTCAATTAAAAACTATCGACTATATAAGTATGATATTGTTTCAGCAAACTTTACATTGATAATTTCTGACTCTGTAATGTCACTGTACTCACGTGATTTCAATTGGAAGGTCTTAGTTCATACTGATTAAGTAGTTATTTTGATATCGAATTCCATTTCATGGGACGTAATTGAAGATCCATTAGTTTTCGAAAAGCACTCATCTCTTACTGAAAAAATAGCAAAATATTTAGATTCCTAACTCCAATTATGACGGTCAATAACAATCATTTACTATAATATGACATTCATACGATCTTCTAGACAGTCGAGGAAATAGAAATGATTTGTGTCAGCAATTCTACTCAAGAATACTACTCATAAGACGTCAATAACTATATGAAATAGCTATAGATCTAAATGATTATAGATATCATTTACGTATGCATATATGAGAAAAACACTAGTAGATATCAATAGATTGAATTGATAAATCAATAAAACCAGATGTTCGTGGCAATTCGACGCGTAAAATAAATAAGATATGATTTTAAAATCTAAAAGAAACGCATTTTCTTAATTACCAAGCAAAGTAATAATAACATACACAATTGCTGAACTATTCCAAACATTTAGTCATACTTCGGCTTTTGCTTGTTCTTTTTCAATCAAACGTCGATAACGTGAAACATTGACAGTTTGTTTCATATTATTTCTACGCATCCCCGTTATAGATAAGATGGATTCATATTGATTGTTTGTAAATTGAAAGGCTGCAATGATTGCATACGAGAAATCTGTTAAATTTAAATTCACTTTCTTTTAATCGTGCTCGTTCTTTTCACTTATCAGACAGAGAAGCAAGCAAACAATTTTTTTTGTATGAATCTTCTCTACGAGAAAGAGAATAAAAGTCAAAAAATGGATTTGAACAATATCTGCTCTGAATTTATTTCCAAAAATTAGACTGGAAAAACTCTTTCAAGAATACTACAAGGTATTATAGCTGATTTGAGTGCAGTTCATTGAATTTTTTATACGAAATGGTTTTAGTAAATCAAAATTTATTTCAAGCACAGTATATCTCCATCAAAAGCTTGGTTGAATCATCTCATTAAAAAACATTAGAATTCAATCTTTTTTTTACCAAGAACACCCTCGAATCAGCTTTGGGGTAGCTTGAATTTTCTTGTACTGACTTCACGAGTGAACTTTGAGCAAATGTCTTAAGATAGCACGACGAAATTTATGATTTCGATGTGTACATTATACCATGCTTTAATAGTTTTGTAACCAAAAGCTTAAATTACTGCTACCAATTTCTTGAGGAGAAAGTTGAAAATTCAAGGTGTAAAATTGAATTCAACTTTCTAATCGGACACTACTGAATTTCTATAATGATAAAATCTATCGAGAATTGATTTTTCTAGGTTTACATATAAATCTGTTTATGCTTTATAATGTAATGTTTCTTTTTCGTTTTCATCTCGTTCGAGATACTCTTTTTCCAATAGAAGATCAACGCATATCTACACAAAAAACTGTGAAAAAGAAAGATTTCAATGAAATTATTTTGAAAAAACTTCAAATACAATTAGAAGATCTCAAAAATCAACTTTATCAAACAGATTACATTCAAATTAAACAAGATTCATCATCAACATTTATTAACAAACTATTCATTAATATTACTCCAACTCCAACTACTACAGATCTTAAATGGAAACAACAACCAACTACGATTGCTGGTGGAAATCGACCAGGAAATCAATTCAATCTACCTGTTGGAGTCTATGTTGATGATCAACAACAAACTATTTATGTTGCTGATAGTGACAATCATCGAATTCAACGATTTGATATTGACAAAAATTAAAATATCATAATAAAAGGAATTAAAAAAATGAGATTTATTATTCTTAATTGATGAAAAATACTCGAATCAAGAGTTTGATCTGAACGATCAACAATCAAACTATTAGGACGTGATGTACCCAAATAAACTCTTATTTCACCTTGTAAGAACACTCACGCTAATGTATCAACACTTTCAGAATATCTGTGTTATAGCAATTTTATTATTTTCACTAAAAAAGTTATTTTAAATGAGTAACATTTCGATGACTTGAATGTAAAGCTGTGATCTTAGTAGATCCTGACAGTTCCATTAAAGTTGAACAATTCACTCATTCGAAAGAATAGAACATTAAGAAATAATAGAGAAGTTATGAAAGATATGAACAATATCGATATCACTAGATGAAAAACGAAAACAAAACAATATTAGAACAACAAAGAGAGAAGTATTTTGCATAAAATATTAAAAAGTGAAAAGTAAGACGAGGTTTATGAAATACAACAAATTATTTCGAAATCTTTAAGAAGAGACAGCTTCGTCAAGCTCGTCGAATATGTTTGAGGATTGATCTGGAACAGAGGAAAAACCAGGAGATGACTTTTTGAAATAGTATAGAGTAACATCAATACAATAGGTTGCACATTTTTTCATCAAGAGTAAAAATGCAAAAGAGAAGTAGAGTATAGTAATGAGAGAGATCGTCTTGTTAAAACCAAAAAAACTTTAGATTGATCTTATCATATACAAATTGAAAATACTTACCGATATTTAGGTTCAATTTATGAATATAAAAATCCATTTACAAACATTAATATCAGGCCTTTGTAATCAATGTTTAAACAGTTGATCAAAATGAAGGAAAAAAATGTGAATTTGATGTCGACTGTACTAAGAGAACGAAACGTTTCTATAAATTATGAAATCAAATAAAACTAGATTTACACTCAACACAACGGACGAGTAGAGAGAAAGATGACTAAGATTTGCTTTGCTTCTATCGAATTTAAAACTTTCCTAATGTGTAAGTTACATAGACAGATAGAGTTAGAATATCAGTCAAAGATCCACATTCTACTCTTCTTATGATCGGATCACTAATTTTAAGAATAAGTTTTACGAAGAATTTCAAACAGCCATTATATATATATTTCCCTCAAGAAATTCAATTTCGAAAAACAGATTTCAGATGTACACTCGAACCAGATTATGTAAATCGTTAGTTAGAACGGTTGGCGTAATAGAATCAAAACTCATGAGTACGTAGGAGGAGAATTTTGATAGACAATAAAGCAAGTTTAAAACAATAAGTCGTCTTAATAAATTTCATGTGGGATTATTTAGCTTTGATAGACGCAAATAAACGTGATTTATATTAGTATTAACAAAGCTAATTGTTTTGTTTTTGTTTTAACAATATTTAAATAAAACAAAAAGTCTTTTCAGGCGATTAATTCATTTAAAATGTTTAGTCGAGTTTGGAGAGATTTTCTACTATTTCATAATATTATTGGTATCTTAACAGTTGTAGAAGTTTCATTCAATCAACCAAGATTTCGTCCAAATGCAACTTGGAATTCAAATACAACTACTTTTGCTAATGAAAGTCTCATATTTATTAATTCAAACAATTCAATTTACATATCGAATCAAAAAACTAATGAAATTCTTATTTCGAACAATGATAAACTATCAAAAAAGATTCCAAGTAGTTTATCAAATCCATCATCGATATTTGTGACAAACAATGGTGATATTTATGTTGGTAATCAAGTGAATCATGGTCGAATTGGTAAATGGATTCGAGAAAATGAAACATGGACATCAGTTATGATGAATGTTACATCAACATGTTACGCTATTTTCATCGATATTTATGAGAGTTTATATTGTTCAATCTTGGATAAGCATAGAATTCATAAAAAATGGCCAAATGGCACAACAATAACTGTTGCAGGATCTGAATTGAATACACTCAATCATCCTTGGGGAATATTTGTTGATATTAATTTAGATTTATATGTTGCAGATTTTGGGAATAATCGAATTCAATTATTTCGAAGGAATCAACGAAATGGAATAACTGTTGCAGGAAATGGATCAGCAAAATTAACAATTGAACTCTTTCATCCAACAGGAATTGTTCTCGATGGTGATCGACATCTGTTTATTGTTGATCATGGAAATAATCGAATAATTGGCTCGGATGAAAATGGTTTTCGTTGTATAAACGATAAATTATCTTCTCCTGTCATAATGTCATTCGATAGTTATGGAAATATTTATGTCACGGATTCGGGAAATAATCGAGTTCAAAAAATGTCTTTATCAAAGAAATCTGATCGTAAGTGTCCGGAAAACTGTTCAAAAATCTTTTCATTTTGACTTCGTAGTTTTGACACTTTCATATAATCAACCAAGATTTTGTTTGAACACAACTTGGAATTCAAAAGCAACGACTTTTGCCAATCGAAGTTTTGTGGGCATACAACCGTTTGGTATCTTTGTCAATTCAAACAATTCAATTTACATACCCAATAGAGACACTGGTCAAATTCATATTTGGCTAAATGGAAATGATCTCTATCCAACAAAAACTATTTCGAGTAATTTATCAAGTCCAGCATCACTATTTGTAACAATGAACGGTGATATTTATGTTGACAATGGAAATTATGGTCGTATTGATAAATGGATTGTAGAAAATGAAACATGGGCATCTGTTATGAATGTTACATCGTATGGTTATGGTCTTTTCATTGATATTTATGACAATTTATATTGCTCAGTGTTTGAGAATCATCAAGTTTATAAAACATGGTCAAATGGCACGACAACAATCATTGCTGGACTAGATTTTGAAGGATCTGAATCGGATACGCTCTATGGTCCTATGGGAATATTCGTTGATATCAACTTAGATTTATATGTTGCAGATTGTTACAATGATCGAATTCAATTATTTCACTTGAATCAACAAAATGGAATAACTGTAGCAGGAAAAGAATCAGCAAGACTAACAATCGAACTTTTTTATCCAACAGGAATACTTCTCGATGGTGATCAACATCTGTTTGTTGTTGATTCAGGCAATAATCGAATAATTGGTTCAGATGAAAATGGTTTTCGTTGTATTTTTGGATGTTCTGGTCAAGAAGGTTCAACAAGCAATAAATTATCGTATCCTGAAACAATGTCATTTGATAGCTATGGAAATATTTATGTCACCGATCGAAGTAATCATCGAATACAAAAAATCGTGAAAAATAATATTAGTGGTAAAAAATTCTATTTAATAACTTTTAAAGGCAAAAACAGAGTTTATCTTCTCTTAGATTCAATAGAAATTAGAGAATTTGTACAAACAAACTATTCATCGAATTTATCAGTCAATAGTCATAGATGTCATCGTCTTAAAGACTGCGAATTGTTAAATTACTATTGTGAAATCATTGAAATTCATACGAAAGAAGAAGGAGATTATACAATTACAAGTCATAGTACTAAAAGTTTAGCTGGATATACTTATGAAAATAACTTCACTTTATTGGATCTTAATATAAACAAAATACAATCAAATAATGATAATTATTATAACTATCAATTTAAAATGACTTTGTATCGTCCGGCGAATAGTTCATTTCTATTAATTGTAACAACAGCTCAACGACTTCAACAAGGTTATTTCTCAATAACTGTTCACGGTCCCAGTTATGTTTCTATGCAACATCAAAGTAGGTTCAATTTTTTTTAAAATCCTCTTTGAAAATATCTCGTTGAGAATATAGATGACACTGAACCAATGATTCAATCGAATTACTCGTCAGAATTAAATAATAAAAGCCAAAAACATACAAGTTTTAACTGTAGACCATTAGATCATTATTACGAAGCCTTCGAGATCAATGTGAATACATCAGGTTTCTACATATTCTCAACTGAGAGCAGTTTGTATACAATTGGTTATCTCTATGAACATCAATTTAATCCTTATGATTCAATTGATAATTCATTCGCTCGAAGTGATGACTTGTGTTATGATGATCAATTAAAATTAATTGCCTATTTGAAATTGAATATCACATACACTTTAATTGTAACAACACAATATACTGATGTAGATGAGCAAGGTCCATTCTCTTTGTTTCTTAAAGGGCCAGATGTAGTTAAGGTCAAACAAATGAGTATGTAGACGAGCATTAATTTCAACTTCATACTATAAAACTATTTGAAGATAAAGATGAATTTCCAACAAGAATTATTCAATCATTATATTCATCAAAATCGACTGAAATTCGTTCTCAATGTCATCATGAGAATATTCTACCTTCAGAATTTTATTATCAACCCATACAAATCAATGTAGTTCAATCAGGCAATTATACATTATCAAGTGTCGACAATCATCTCGACGGTATAAGGAGTTATTTGTATAAAGAACATTTTAACGAATTTTTCCCGTATGAAAGATTAATCGCTCATAACTCTGATGGTTGTCCTAGGTATGAATTTAAAATCATTACGGAATTGCAGTCAAGTGTAACATACATATTGATCATGATGCCAAGATATTCGCACTTGGTAAAGAAGATTTCAATAGTGGTATTTGGTCCCAATAATATTACTTTCAATCCGATTAGTAAGTCTTAAATAGAATCGATTTTTTCATCAGTCGACCGAAATTTTCATTAGTTCTTCGAACAACATATTCATCAGAACTAACAAAAGAAAATCAAGTTTATCCACGAATATGTGGAAAAGGAAATTATCATTATGAAACTATTCAAATCAATGTCAAATACAATGGTTCATATACATTCGACGCAAATACAAGTATTCTACTCTATGGATATTTATACGAGAATAATTTTGATCCATCATTTCCAAATCAAAATTTACTCATACAAAGCAATTTCACTTGTGGTCAATATCATTTCCAGTTAGGAGATTATCTCGAAGCAGATCATGTCTATATTCTGGTCATAACAACATGGAATCCAAATGTGAGAGGATCTTTTACATTGCTTATCACTGGTCCTCATAATCTTACTCTCAATCGAATAAATAAGAAACATAGTAGTTGTGTTGTTGGTGATCAATGTAGTTTGTTTACGAAAGGAATCGGTTTGACTATTAATGATATTTTAAGGAATAAGATTCAATCGAATATATCATTTCGAAAACAATCAGTTTTGATTCAAACAGCTGCTGGACTCACTATGATTATGTTCGTCATTGGTTTCATTAATGGCATTTTTTCTTTGATAACATTTCGAAATAAAGAATTAAGAAAAGTTGGTTGTGGAATCTATTTATTAGCATCTTCAATTACTTCTCTTCTAACAATTACGATGTTTACAATCAAATTTTGGTTTGTTATTCTTATTCAACTACATTCAATCGTTCGTTCATCGATTCTTCGAACAGATTGTGTATTCATTGGTCCTGTTCTCAAACTTTGCTTGTATTTAGATGGTTGGTTAAATGCTTGTGTTGCTATCGAACGAACTGTTAATGTATCAAAAGGAGTTAATTTTGATAAGAAAAAGAGTCAACGTGCAGCTCGATGGATTGTTCTGATCTTACCTATTTTTATCGTGGGTACTCTTATTCATGAGCCAATACATCATGAATTATTTGAATATACAACTCAGAAATATAATTCTATCAACATCAATAATAATTCAACAATGAACGTATCAATGGAAAATGATACAAATGTTGGGTATGAAAATGAATATAATGTTCTGTGTGTTATTCGATATTCTCGTTCGGTTCAAACCTACAACACAATTACTTTATTTATTCATCTTGTCGCACCATTTTTTGTTAATCTTTTCTCTGCTTTATTTATTATTTTTGGTACAGCTCGACGACGATCAACTGCAAAAACAAATAAAAAATCGTTCAAAGAACATGCTGTCAATCAAATACGTGAACATAAACAATTACTAATCAGTCCTTTTATTTTGCTTGTCTTAGCTTTGCCTCGTTTAATCATGTCATTAGTATCTGGATGTGTCGATCCATCGGAAAATCCTTGGTTATATCTTTGTGGTTATTTTATTTCTTTTACGCCACCAATGCTTGTCTTTACTGTATTTGTCTTGCCTTCAGAACTCTACAGAAAAACATTCAAAGATTCAATAACACGATGGCGACAAGAAACTCATCAATAATTTTTGATTAACTAATTATCCAAACAAAGAGGAACATTTCAGCTTAAAAATCATTTCTTTACACCAATAAACATACGCTTTCGTTTTATGGGTATCAAAATTCTATCCATAGAATTTAGAAATATATTCATTACACAAGAATTCTGCCAGAAATTTGAATACAATCACTTCTACATACATGTCATACTTGAAACTTGAATTGAAATTTCAAATAAGACACTACTGGATCACTAATTGTTTTCTTCTTGATTTCCCGTTGATTGAACAAGAGAGATGATTCTTTTTTCTCTTTCTTTTATTGACCATTAAATATTATCAAAGTTACACTTTATGTTTTCTTGTATTCCTCATAAATTATTCTGTTAATTTCAATTACTGTCCACTAATGAGAGGTTTCACTGTATACTTAGCTTGTGATCAGAAGACTAGGTAAGGGGCAATTAAAGAGTCTGTACATCAGTAGTTTTAACTTCAGATATTTAATCATATGCGTTCTGTACATACGAATAAAACGAGCGATGAATTCAACTTTCGACCGAAAGCCAAAACAGTGTAAACCGATCAAGAGAAAATAGTTGGCAGAAACGGATTCATTTTCTGCATCTGATGATCACGTTGTCATGTTTGAACAGAACAATTGTATACTTTGAAGGTGCCCTTAGGAAAATTTTAAATATTCATTATATTTTAGGACGATTTTAAATTATCCTGGATTTTAGTTTGTACTGTGACAAAAGAGTTATATTGCATATTGAATAGACAATTAAGTAGATATATGTTTATTTTTGCAAGGAGTATATCTAAGCATGAATTACATCACAAACAGCAAAAATTATTGAAAACGAGATAAGCAGGTTAAAGATATAAAAAGACAAGAAAAACAAAAGCAATGATTGATACATAAAGTGATTTGCCTCCGTTGTTGCTCAATGTTGACGTTATTTCAGTTGACATCGTTATAAACGCGGATTCAGTAGTAGCTGAAGTTACTGTTGTACTTTCCTCAAAATAATTCAATTCACCTGTTGTTATTTGTGAATCACTTGTGGATGCAACTTCGAGGAAAACAACTTTTTATTTCAAATTAAAAGAAAACAAAAAACTTTTCTATCGACTTGGTTTTTCAAGATTTTTTGTACTCGATGATTAGATTGATCGATGACATAAATATTTCCATAACTATCGAATGACATAGTATGAGGATAAGTTAATTTATCGTTTGTTGAACATCCAAAAATACATCGAAAACCATTTTCATCGGAACCAATTATTCGATGATTTTCAAAATCAACAATAAATAGATGTTGATCACCATCGAGAACAATTCCTGATGGATAATGAAGATCGATTGTTAATTTTGCTGATCCTTTTCCTGCAATAGTTATTCCATTTCGTTGATTTAATCGAAATAATTGAATTCGATGATTGTTACGGTCTGCAACATATAAATCTAAATTAATATCAACGAATATTCCACAAGGATTCGTAAGCATATTCGATTCAGATCCATAACCACCAGTTCCAGCAACGATTGTTGTTGTACCGTTTGACCATTTTTTATCAACTCGATGGTTATCCTGCATTGAACAATATAAGCTCTCATGAATATCAACGAAAAGACCGTAACATCGTGATGTAATATTCATAACCGATATCCATCTTTCATTTTCTACAATCCATTTATCAACAGGACGATTGTTTCCATTATCAACATAAATATCACCATTCGTTGTGACAAATAATGATAATGGATATGATAAATTACCTGAAATAGTTTTTGTTGGATTGAGATGATTTTCATTTAGCCAAATATGAATTTGACCAGTGTTTATATCAAGTATATAAATTGAATTATTTGAATTGACAAAGATACCATACGGGTTTGTGCTCACAAAACTTTGATTGGTAAAAGTCGTTGCACTTGAATTCCAAGTTGTGTTTAAACCAAATCTTGGTTGATTATATGAAAGTGTCAAAACTAGAAATAAAAGTAGCAATGGACTAATGAAAGTACAGATAGGGAAATTGTTAAATGGTGAATTATCTAAGACTAGAATCGTTCGAACAGAGAGCGACAAAGAAAAATAAATGAAGTGTTTCTCCTTTGAAGTTTAACAATTTCTCATTGAAAAACGATTTGCATTTCTTAAAGAGTAACGAGCTAATGGGGGAATTGGATTTTGCGATAAATTTGAAAATGAGAGAAATTCTAAGAAATTCAATTGATTTCCCGTGTTGCACAAACCGGTTGTTTTTCGTCAGATTTTCTCCTTTCAAATTGAACAAATTTTTTTGTAATCTTAGAAAACTGTCAGAATTCGAGTCAAAATCGGGTCTCCCTATATTTGTAAGCGTGCTGAAGCCACATCGCCCAAATTTGCTTAGTTTTTGATATTGAAATTAATTAAAGATGCCGCTAGAAAAAATACTGATTCGTTTGTCTTTGAACCTACGACGATGAATTTTAGAGAACAAGTTTTCAAACATTGTAAACCATTTTTTTTTTATAAAAACTAACCCTATTATGAGATTTTCTAACGAAATTATAGACAAATCGGTGAAACTAAAGGCGTAAAATGAAAAATCGAGAACATGGGTTAAAAAGCAATCGGATAAATGACACATGGTAGCTTTTATTTGATTCTCAATGAATTCATTTGTCTACTCAACCGACGAACTCATTTCTTCGTAACAATTCTACAATTCCAATCTTTAATCAACAACAACATATCGTTCACCATCTTAAAAGACTATTAGCATTTAGTCATACGCAACAATCAACTTTAACTTCAGAGTAAAACTAAACTCACAAATCTAGTCCTCAAGGTGTTAAAATGAAAATGATCAAGAATATGTTAAAATTAAAAACATAGATCCATCAATACCGCAACCACCACACTTTTCTATAACACTGAAAGTTTTTTTTACAATTGATTTATTTCCTCTTAATTGATTTCTCTACAAATTTATAATCACCTTCATATGAGAGTAACCAGATTTCCTTTGGCATGGAATCAACGATTCATTTCTCTCTTCTTATCTACGATCTCTGATTAACGTGGGTCAATTTCTCTGTTAAATCGAGAGAAAACTCATGCGAAACAATGATTAGTCAAAAGTAAAAAATGGGATTTTGGCCGTTGATTTCGAGAAAATCGAACAATTTTCATACTTACGATCAGATTTCTTTGATAAAGAGATCTTTTGTACTCGATTATTATTTCCATCGGTGACATAAATATTTCCATAGCTATCGAATGACATTGTGATAGGATAAGTTAATTTATCGTTTGTTGAACCGTAACCAGAACATCCAAAAATGCAACGAAAACCATTTTCATCTGAACCAATTATTCGATGATTTCCACGATCAACAATAAAAAGATATTGATCACCATCGAGAACAACTCCTGATGGATAGTGAAGATCGATTGTTACATTTACTGATCCATTTCCTGCAACAGTTATTCCATTTTGTTGATTCCTTCGAAATAATTGAATTCGATGATTACGTTCATCTGCAACATATAAATCTAAATTTATATCAACGAATATTCCATAAGGATGATTGAGCATATCCGATTGAGATCCTTGAACACCTATTCCACCAACGATTGTTGTTATGCCATTTGACCATTTCTTATCAACTCGATGATTCTTCACCATTGAACAATATAAATTCTCATAAATATCAACGAAAAGACCCAAACAATATGATGTAACATTCATAACCGATATCCATCCTTCATTTTCTCGAATCCATTTATCCACACGACTATTGTTATATCCATTATCAACGTAAATATCACCATTCGTTGTGACAAATAATGATAATGGTTCTAATAAATTACCCTCGACAGTTTTTGTTGGATTAAGATGATTTTCATTTAGCCAAATAAGAATTTGACCAGTGTTTTTATTGAGTATGTAAATTGAATTGTTTGAATTGACAAAGATACCACGCGGAGATGTGCCCACAAAACTTTCATTGACAAAAGTCGTTGCATTTAAATTCCAAGTTGCATTGATTCGAAATCTCGGTTGATTAAATGAGAAAGTTGTACTAGTCAAATATTGTTGTTGATAGATGAACAAACCAATACAAATCCGAAGAAACATTTGAATTGCAAAGATTTGTTTTTATCTGTCTGTTGATTTCAACTGTCGACATGTTTTTTAAAAGAATTTGCCGGTTTTGTCAATAAGAAGATAAGTCACGTCATTAAATATTATCGATCAACAAATGTTTCTTCTATCTAAATTTTCATGATTTTACAAGTTTAATTTCTTGAGACTTTGAATTGACAGACATTGGATAAACTAAATAAATTACTTACGACTTTTGATTAGTATATGTACTGTTAGGAAAAAAATTTACTTTAAAAAGTGGCTATAATTGTCATCGTTATTTGTAAACGAGTTCTACTATTAAATATCCAAATCGTTATGTACTAGTTGTTGGATTTTGGTAAAATCTACATATGAAATAATTTCTTTCGTAATTGATTTGGATTGTTGATTGATTGCTGTCGATATTAATATATTTCATTTGTTTTTAAATTCTCTCAAATACAAATGTAACGAATTTTAAATGAATGAATTGATAGAATGAGTGATGGAATGTGAGACGAAATGGAGAAGTAGCGAACTGCCACTCTCGGTATAAGATATTTATTCGGCTATTTCATGTTTCCAAATCGTGTTCATATACAAGATGAAACACGTACTTTATACATGGTGGCACAAGAGAGAGGGTGTTGAGGGAGATAAATTCGAATATAAAATCTGCTTTGACTTTGAATTATTGGTTGAAATGAGAATTAGTCCGTTGTCATGGTTGAAAGTGTAAATAGAGTTAGTGGGATTGAAATGCAAACCGATATGACTGTGATTAGCAAATGTTGTTGTTGTTGTTCGAGCTCAAGAAGAATTCGAACGGAAAATTGGTT
>Ga0209914_1002651_pt1 | contig 14322 bp, 8 predicted proteins | sample ThiBiot_500_plan_FD_183949 | JGI IMG/M metagenome (GOLD analysis project Ga0209914, IMG submission 183949) | Wastewater bioreactor microbial communities from Cape Town, South Africa - Thiocy_cont_500_plan (SPAdes) | ecosystem: Engineered > Bioreactor > Thiocyanate-remediating > Anaerobic-Aerobic ...
GTTAATTTTAACGGAAAAGACTAATATTTTTCCATTGAAAATGCGTCCTTTTGGTCAGCTTTGGTTACCAGCGCCAAAATATCCGAAATATATGATTCCTTCTAATGTTGAAAATATATGCATAAAAAATTCGTATAATTATAGAACAAAATCTGCTATGCGAACACGTGTAGCCAACTGTAATCAATTCAAAAGGATTTATCCTCTTGTGAGTCGAAATAGTACAGACGATCCAGTAGAAATACTAAAACGTGACGACCAAATATTTCAAAGAGTCATCTATGAATAAAGATGTGGAAACGTAAAATTATTTGTTTTGATGATCTTAGTGAGAGATTTATTCTATGGAGTTTCGACCAGAAAAAAGATAACTGTGCCAATAATGATATTGGATCAATAAAATAACATTGATTATCAAAAATAAATAATCTGTCAAAATACAAGTGTTTTTATACAAATGTTTGTGTAGAAAAACACGAAGACAACCGTACGTGACGAGATAGAAACATATACAATGCAGAGGTAGGACAAGTACAAGTACAAATACTAGTACTTGCTTAGATGTACTTGTACTTGTACTTCTCATCCTACATGTACTTGAATACAAGTACACCTATTTATATGGCTTAGTTTATTTTACCCATATATCAGTCGAATAAAAGCAGTGAGATCCCCAACTCGGTAAAATTACCACGCAGCACGATGTGAGTTCCTTAAACCAGCGTCAAGAAACTACATAAAATATTTTCTCGATTCATATTACAATAATATGACTAACCTTTGACCCCGATAGTAACGTACTCAATAACCTTTGAAGTGGTTCACATAGGAAAAAAATCAAGATAAGTAAATATTGGACTTCTCATTTGTCTCGCACATAACGGGTGTACCATAAAGAATGGCCACTTTTTGTGAAGTGATTTTTGAACCCATAGTTCTTGTTAGTGACCTCTTTTTTGGGCTTGTTTTATTCGTTTTTTGTTTCTCTACAAAATGGCGAGTTCGGTTTTCGCGTAAAATTTGAAAATAAAATTTTTGACAATGAAGAGTGAAGATCTCCAAAAGCTCGTACTTTCCAAGTACCGAAAAGGCGAATCGACAACAAAAATTTTTGAAGATTTGAATGATTCTGTTAGTTCACGGACCATTCGGCGGTGGTGTCAGATGGTGAACGATACGGGTTCTATCAGTTTATCGTATTCACCAGGTCGTCCGCGTATTATCCGGACTAAAGGAATGATTCAAAAGGTGAAAAGCCGAATGAACCGTAAAAAAAAGGTGTCAATCAGAAAACTTGCCAATGAACTCGATATTTCTAATATGTCTGTTGTCAGAATATTGAAACAAGATCTAGGATATCGTTCATACAAAAAAAGAGTGGAGCCAGCTCTCACAGATTTGCAAAAGAGTAAACGATTAAAGTTTGCGAATTGGGTGCGGCATAACTTTCGTAAAGAAGACACTTTGAAAATCCTCTTCACAGATGAGAAAATGTTTGATATTGACGGTATCTATAATGCTCAGAATGACCGAATATGGGCAGTGGATCGTGAAGAAGCTGATAGAAAAGGTGGTGTATGTCAAAGACGAAAGTTTCCGCAAAAAGTAATGGTTTGGTTAGGAGCATGCTCCAAAGGATTGACACCATTGATAATATTGGATAAGGGGACGGTTGATCATCAAAGGTACATCAGTGAAGTGCTCCCGGTGGCTTTAGAATATGGCAACAAGGTTTTCGGTAATGAATGGTGCTACCAACAGGACGGTGCAAAGCCGCATACTCATGCTGCATCACAAGAATGGTGTCGAAACAATTTACCGTCATTCATAGACAAAGATCGTTGGCCACCAAACTCACCCGATCTTAACCCGCTGGATTATTCAATATGGTATGAATTTGGTCAGCAAATGAACTGGAACAAAGTGCAATCAAAAAAGACTTTGATCAATGAACTCAAGCTAGCTGTTAAGCGAATACGAGAATCGGTAGTTTTGGAAAGTTGTCAAAGCTGGACCGATCGCTTGTACCGCTTGTCGAAAAATAACGGATATTATTTGAAATAAACTATTAACATCTTTTTGTAGATCTCAGAAAGACGAATTTTTAAAAAAAAAAAAGAGCTGTCTAGCATGAAAGATAAGCGAAATCTATGAATTCTACGAAATGGCCATTCTTTATGGTACACCCGTTAAAATATTAGAAAGAAATTGATTAGAATGAACAAAAAGATTTACTTTGAAAATGAAAAAAGGAAATGACAAAAACTAAATTTGAAAAGTATTTATCAAATGTCTTGATTAACTCGGAGGAAGACTAATGACTGGAAGAGCTCGTCACTCATTGATGTCCTTTTAGGTGACATGACGATTCCAGACTGACTAAAGACACGCTCAACTGGTGCAGATGTTGCTTTAACGGAGAAAACCTGTTTCACAGCATTTACTAGTAAAGATGGGGGGCGAGTTTTCCAAAATGAAATAGAATTTATGCGACTCTCATCGTTAAGATAGGCGGTTAGTTCATCTGTCGGAGTAAGTTCTTTATCTCTGCGTTACCATCGTAGGGTCCGTGCGGACCCATTTTATGGTATTTTGCCGCATACTAAATAGCGATTCGTTGTTTTTAATTGATTCGTTTTGTAATCTCTCATCTTCGAATGGTGAACAATACCCACCCGAAAAATCTGATCTAGACCTAAGGGAAAAGGAATACGAGTATGGGTCCGTTTGGACCCAAGGATGGTAACAGTAATGCAGACATGATTTTTTGCTTTATTATCACTTTATTCGTTAGCACATCGATGTACTTAGGGCATACCAAAAGTAATGACGCCGACCTTGCGATATTTTAAAGAAGGCTTATGGAATTTTTTCTTCCATATATTCTGATAAAGAACACGTTCGAATTATGTATCAATGGAATTATGTATCAATAGTCAGGGAGATTATTTTGAACATTTGCTATAATAAAAATGTAATAAATTGCTGCAAAAAATTTTTTTTTGGATGACTTACGCACTTCTCTCTTTTATTTTTGATATTCTTTCAACGGTCGAAGATTTTTGAAATATGTAGAATGATAGAGCAAAACTTCCTCTATCAGAATATATGGAAGAAAAAATTCCATAAGCCTTCTTTAAAATATCGCAAGGTCGGCGTCATTACTTTTGGTATGCCCTAAGTATATCATCCACTATCCTATTCTCTGATTAAGAACCGATAAAAAGATCGACATAAAAAAGGTTTTAGGAGACTTAGAATACCCAATTGTATAGTTTACATAAGTAATAGGGTGAATCCATGGAGACCCAACCACTTTTTTGGAAAAGTGTTTTTTTAGCGGATTTTTTCAGCGTGTCAGGCGGGTGGGCAATGAAAAACAGGGGTGAAATAGTTTTTGGGCCTAAAACATACTGAAATCGGTGAGATTTACAATATTCTTTCGGAACATCTATGCATTTTTCCTATTAAAAAGTAACTTTTATTCGTTATAATTTATGCATAATTTATACAAAAAACGTAGGTGTTCCGAAAGAATATCGTAAATCTCACCGATTTCAGTATGTTTTAGACCCAAAAACTATTCCACACCTATTTTTCATTGCCCACCCGTCTGATGCGCTGAAAAAATCCGTTGAAAAAACACTTCTGTAGTGCTTTTGCTCGAAAATAAAAATTTCCCAAAAGTGGTTGGGTCTCCATGGATTCACCCAATATTACTTTTTTTCTTAGTTTCATAAGGTGGGTCCACGCGGACCCCAGGATAGTGTTGAAGTAATGAAATCAGGACAGTAACGCAGGGTTAACGGGTGTTCCATAATGAATGCTCCTTTTTTGTATAGCGATTTTCAGACCTATACTAATCTTTAGTGACCTCTTTTTTTTGCTTGTTTTATTCGTTTTTCGTTTGTCTACAAAACGGTGGGTTTAGTTTGTTGAATGAAATCTAAAAATAAAGTTTTCCAAGATGAAAAGTGAAGACATCCAGAAGCTTGTACTTTCCAAGTACCAAAAAGGTGAATCTCCAACGAAAATTTTCGAAGATTTGAATGGTTTTGTGAGTATTTGGACAGTTCGATGGTGGTGCAAGATGGTGAATGAGACGGGTTCTATCAACTTGTCGTATTCAACAGGTCGTTCACGCTTTATTAGAACCAAAGGGATGATCCCAAGGGGGAAACAGCGGACTTCAAGACTTCAAGACTTCAAAGACTTCTAAAGACTTCAAAAGACTTCCCCCTATGTGACTTCACTTTTTTCGCAATACTTCATAAAACTTCCAATGACTTGATAGACTTCGAAGAGTTTGAAAGACTTCTAAAGCCTTCAAATGATTTCGAAAGACTAAAATAGATTTCAAGAGACTTGCAGGACTTCTGGAGACTTCAAACGAGTTCAAGGAACTTAATAAGACTTCCAGAAACTTCTAAGATTTCATTAGACTTCAATAGACTTCTAGGGACTTTAGTGACTTCGCATGACTTTACGAGATTTAAAGGACTTCAAGGGACTTCAAAGGACTTCATCGGACTTCATAAGACTTCATAAGACTTCACTGGAGTTTCTTAGCATATGAGTAGACCATCTACTGAGTCTAAATCTTTAAGATTTAGATTGCCGTATTTTCATAGCGCTGGTATTTGAACAATACTTTGCACTAGTTTTTGCGAAGAACTGTCTCAAGAAGTACAGTCTATTAAGGAAATTCTGATCACTCCAACTTTTTTGACTGAAATTGAGAGGTGAGGGAAACTCGTGGAACAAAGGTAGCTCGCCTCATCGTTTTCTATCATTACAAGTAATTGTACTGAATTTTTTCAAAAATTCTTGTTTTTATTCAATGGAGAAAAGAGTTATCTATTCATACATCGATCCTTGCCACATGTATACTAAGAAAAAACGGAGAACGTGATATAGGACAAAATGTTTACTGTCTTTTCTAATCAGTATTCAGCGATCTATATAAAGGAATCATCAATATTTTTTCAATATCTTTATATCATTTTGTAGCTTACATAATTCTCGATATGGTAGAACGAAGGTTTTCATTTTTATGTGTAGTTTTAAATTTTTCTGTTAATATATATGTACGAATATAGTCAATATTCTTGAGGGTGAGAGTTAAATTCATGTTTTGGTTATTCAAAACTACTAAACGGTCGTATGTATGCACGCCATCAGGACTCAAAGGGTTAATTTGTTCAAACCACAATAAGACCTGGAAAATTTAAGATTTTTCGTTAAGATTATTGCAAAATCTACCTAGTAACATGAAGCGTGTAATTCTTAATGGAACTTCAAGAGACTTCAAGGGACTTCGAAGCACTTCAAGTGACTTCAAGAGATTTCGAGAGACTTCAAGGGACTTCAAGGGATTGCAAGGAGACTTTTATCGACTTCAAGAGACTTCATTACAGTCCAATTGACTTCAAAACCATCGTGAGACTTCAAAAGATCTCATTGATTCAAATGGATTTCGTATGACTTCAGACGCGAAGTCTCAGTTGTTTCCCCCTTGGATGATCCAGAAGGTGAAAAACCGAATGAACCGTAAAAAACAGGTGTCAATCAGGAAACTTGCCAGTGAACTGGATATCTCGAATGGATCTGTTGTCAGAATCTTGAAACAAGATCTAGGATATCGTTCATATAAAAAAAGAGTCGAGCCAGCTCTCACAGATCTACAAAAAAGTCAAAGACTAAAATTTGCAAATTGGGTGCGGCATAACTTCCGTAAAGAAGACACTCTAAAAATCCTCTTCTCAGATGAAAAAATGTTCGATATTGATGGCATCTATAATGCTCAAAACGATCGAATCTGGGCAGTAGATCGTGAAGAGGCTGATGCAAAGGGTAGTGTCTGTCAGAAACGGAAGTTTCCGCAAAAAGTAATGGTTTGGCTGGGAGCGTGCTCCAAGGGATTGACATCATTGGTCATTTTTGATAAGGGGACAGTTGATCATCAACGGTATATCAATCAAGTGTTACCGGTGGCTTTGAAATACGGCAACAAAGTCTTTGGCAATGATTGGACCTGCCAACAAGATGGTGCTACGCCACATGCTCATGCTGTAACCCAAGAATGGTGCCGAGAGAATTTTCCATCGTTTATAGGCAAAGACCGTTGGCCACCAAACTCACCTGATATCAACCCGCTGGACTACTCCATATGGGATGAATTTGGTCACCAAATCAACTGGACCAAAGTTCAATCAAAAAAGGCTCTGACTGATGAACTAAGACGAGCTGTTAGGCGAATAAGGGAATCCGTTGTGTTGGAAAGTTGTCAAAGTTGGACCAACCGCTTGTATCGCTTGTCATATAACAACGGAAATTATTTGAAATAAATTGTTAACAGATTCTTGTAGATCTCAAAAAGACGAATCTTTTTAAAAAAAAATTAAGTGTTTAGCATGAACGGTAAGCAAATGAGGCGATTTATACGAAAGGAGCATTCTTTATGGAACACCCGTTACTTGTAGATATTCGGATAGAATATCGAGTATGACAAAAATATAAATTTTGCGTGAATTAGCGGTAAGTTTGGAGGTCGCCTTTTCACCCATGATTATCGACAATTAGAAGTTACAGACTAATGTTATATGTTCTAGATAAGCGAGAAGTCTTCAACCATCTCATATATATTTTACTAAATGTTAACATTTAATAAATTATGTGTCATAATCATTTTTCCTTCCTTGATATTCACATCGTGGTGGTCATTAAAAAAATGCAATCAATATCATACTCAAACTGCATCAGCTACGCATAATGCTACTGGAACTAGTTTATCATTCTCAAGATTAAAACTTGCTTACATTGAACTTTCTGAAAATTCAAACTCAAGACTCGACCGCCGTTTCTACCTTCTTAATTTCACATATCGTATTTTACAAAGAGACTATCAAAAAAATCTTTTTTCTAAGCCTATTCTCAAATTAGCTACAGCAAGTAAGAAGATACCTTTTTGGACATATTGGAATACAGGCTTTGACAGGGCTCCTTTGATTGTTAAGAAATGCAATGCCAGACTTCAGACGATTCTTCCATTTGACAAATATGAACTATATCGTCTCGACGATAAATCATTAAATGAATATGTTGATTTGCCTCAACAGGTTGTGAATAATCGTAAGAATATGGCAAAAGCGAATTACGCAGATTTGATTCGTATAGAGCTTCTCACTGCATATGGCGGAGTTTGGAGTGATTCTACCGTTTACATTACTTCACCTATACCGAACGAAGTAACAGAAGCGAACTTCTTTGCGTTTAAGAGAAGTAAGGAACCAGTTTTGCTTTCCAGTTGGTTTTACAGTGTGAAACAGCCCAATAACATCCTACTTCTATGGGTACGGCACATTACGCATGAATACTGGAAAACCCACTCATCACAAGGCTACAACGATCACCATATGATCTTTGAATCACTACGGGCACTTCTGCCAATCGCAAAAAGTATATTCGAAATGTCTCCTTGGTATTCTGCGCGACTTGCTCACAGTCTTCAGAGTATTATGAATAGACCTTTTAATAGAACCACTTTTGAAATGGAAAAGTCAAAATCATTTGCGCAAAAATTGACCTACAAAAAAAAATGCACGTTTTTATCAGAATTATAATTACACGGATGTTGAAGGTACAAGTAAAGCGAATAACATTCGAGTATCATTTGATGTTTAATAATGATTCAAATTTTCTGTGTAGTTTAGAAAACACAGGGTATCCGAAAAGTCCCATACATATTCAATTTGAAACTTGAATTCAAATTCAAGTTCAAATTTCTAGACTGTAAATGCACAAGTAACGCGAGCCATGCAATTTCCCTAATCCTCGAGTGCCATTGACTGTTGAATGGTCACTTAATTTTTCTCTGTTTTAGAAAGTCCAAGTTTTTTATTTGTAACGGAAAATACTATTAGGCATATGTGTAGTAGGATGCAAAAGTCTTTGCCTTCAGTATTTCATTTATTTATTATGAAATGAAAGGTGAAGAAAAAACTAAATAAATCCGCTGATTAAGTAGGGTTCGAATGTACAAAAATATCAAAATTAATAATTAATTCTTTCTCCTTTCGATTCCAGTAAAGCCCAACATCTTGTCTTCATCCAGTTTACCAGAAAACTTAGGAGAACTATGTCAATATCATTCGATTTTTCGCATAAAAAATCGATTAATTCTTCGAGATTTGTCAATTTTAGCTCTCCTACATGCTGTCTGATTGTCGAAGAAAGGTTTTCCACTGAATTAACGGTCAGTCTATGCTCAGGCCAATTTATAACTTTTGATACTTCATACGACCAGAAGTTTTGACCCATTCGACTTCTATGCTTAGGATCATCGTTCATCTGTAGTGTCCAATATGCACCAAACTGCCTTCTGACATTAGGAACAACGTGATTTTGTAGAATTCGAACGAAATAGGGGCCATCCATGATATTTCGAAACAAATAATAACTGATCAGCTCTCTAATACCGATGTACTTCGCTATACTATGATCGTCTGTCTGCTCTTTCGGGTGAGTTTCTCTTGAGCACTTCAATTCAGTGACCAACGTTGAATGGTATTACAAAAGAATTCGTAGCACGTTCGATTTGTAAATACTGCTCGACTCAAATTATCATTTTTGTGCTTTATGCATAGCTGCGCAAATACAAATACATTTTGTACCCTAAAAATCAACATATCTTATAGAATAGAATCGACGGTAATGTATTTTGCCAGGTTTCTCTGATAAACACTCAATCAGTAGTAACCTATTCTAAAGTAATATCATATTCCCTCGACTGTAAGGAGGGTCATTGTAACGAAAAAATGCGAAGTTGATTCGTTTGCTGAATTCTTGACTATTGAGTTGACAATGAGTTTGGTTTGATTGTTTACTCCAAGTATACAATCAATATTTTGTTGATAAGATAAAAGTTATACGAATAGAAAGATTAACATGCGTAGAAAGAATGTAATATTATGTGAGTCAATCACTGAACTGATCTAACTTCAATTAAACTGAAAGTTCGATTGACTGGTTGACTGCTCTATGTTCGATTGACTCTAGGTATTTATACCTAGAGAGAGAAGAGAGAGAAGAGAGCGACAATAGAGAGAACATCTTGCACATATAAATCTAACAAAGAATTCATGAGAAAGGTAATATAAATGAGATCATATAACGATAAGTCAATCTGTTGCTTCAGATTTAAACAATGTAACACAATTTGCATTACAAATCTCTATGAACGATGAACGACGTCAATTGTTCGACTGAGTCACACCATGTGTGAATGTCTTTATTTGTTCTTTTCCGCTTCATTAATTTTGCTCGTTCTGTTGTCGGCAGGTGTGAATAAACTTCTCTCTATCATTGAGTGTTTCTTTTCTTTCTTCATCAATTCATTCTGCCTCATTGATCATCTTCTTAATTCTTCGATTTGTTTGTTCTTAGCACACCCTCCCCCTAATACAAGACGCGCTCCTGAGCGTCTAATAATTATATAGAGTAAATATGTGATTAAAATATTCGTTGATTAAATCTAATGTCCCGGTCCTTAATAATATTCATATATGATAAGCTGTAAGTAATAGTTGAAGAAAGAAATTTAATTTAAAAATTTTGTAATTGTTCTAGCTCTCTCATTGATGGCATTTTGATCATAATGTTTCTCGCTTTCTTTTTTCCAAGCCAACGTCTATAGATTTGATAGCTGATTAATCTTAATACCATAATTGTCAATAATATATTCAGATAATACATGAATGAGTGGTTAAAGTATCCTAAGAACAAAGTTTGAGGTGTGTCACGTCTCGTAGACGATGTATCTGTTTATTTAGAATGATAAACTAGAGCCCTCTCACAACTAAGAAACATGTGTATATATAGGTAACTGTGTAGGGAATATCCAGTGTTAGGAACATTCCCTAAGAGAAACAAGTTAGGAAGAACTTAGGATGTTCGCTTGTCACGCTATCTTTATTAGAAAAATCGTCCCTTTTTATACATCAACGCTCTGGAGAAAATCCGAAAGATCATGGATCAGTCCCTCCGGGATATTCCAATGGTGTTGACCTAGAAACACGTATTGGAATATACCGAGAGAACGAAAGTGAACATATGTGTATGACGTCATACATGTACAAGAACGAGAGAGAACATATGCGTATGACGTCATGTATGTACAAGAACGAAAAGAAAATACTATTGAATCTATTTCCTAACAGGAATATTCCAATAGTAGGAGAACGAACAGATGATGACATAGAAAAAGAGAATAGGTATAGTTCGTTCTCCTAACACCTCCTTCCTTCGGTCAGATGAGCGATCCATTTGCTCATCGAAAAGAAAGAAAGAAGAAAAGAAAGAAAAAAAAATATCACCACAGAGAAAATTTTGAATATTAGCAATTACATGAACCCAATTTAGAATTTAACTAATAAAATAAACGTCGAATAAGAAGGAGAAACTTATTAACTTCTTAGTTGATTAGTACGCATTGCATTGATCCGTTGTTTTCGCTGATTTTCAACTGCGATCATAATACGGAGAGAGATCATTGAGGTGCATTTCTTGTTGATATTGTTCCTCCACGTGTCGCACCTTGAATTTCACCTCGCTGATTCTATTAACAATTTCGAATGGACCATGAAAACATGCGTCGAACTTCGAGCGGCCATTCAATACCCGAACCCACACCCAATCACCTTCTTTATATTGGGGACTTGCACGTCCCTTATCGTATCGTGCTTTAATTACCATTTGATTTTTCGATATGTTTTCTCGACTCATTCTTATGGCCACTTGTCTGAATCGATTTGCCTGCTCCCAATAGTCGAGTACTCGAGGTAATTTAATTTGACTTGGTTTTGTCTCGAATGGACATAACAATTGTCGGTTGAAAGCCAGTTCATATGGAGTAAATTTTGTCACTGCATGAACTCCCGAGTTGTATGCCCATACCACTGCCAGTAGATACTCATCCCAGTCTCCCCGCTGCTCGGTACAGTACTTCTTAAGTTGATCACAAAATGTTGAATTGAATCTTTCGACTTGACCATTTGACATCGGATGATATGGAATAGAAAAAAGGATGGGGGTCGTTAATCGATGAAATCGGCCCCCAGCGAAATTTAGCTGGGTTCAAAAATTACGTGTCCGGGGGGACCACGGGAAAATTTTAAAAGGGGCCGATTTCATCGACTAACAGCCCCTGTCCTTTGTTTACAACCAGTCAATCCCGTGATGGCAATCAATAATTCGCTCCGAAAGTGACTGCCCTGGTCTGATTGTAAGTACCTAATTGCCCCATGTTTTAACCCTGCGTTACTGTCCTGATTTCATTACTTCAACACTATCCTGGGGTCCGCGTGGACCCACCTTATGAAACTAAGAAAAAAAGTAATATTACTTATGTAAACTATACAATTGGGTATTCTAAGTCTCCTAAAACCTTTTTTATGTCGATCTTTTTATCGGTTCTTAATCAGAGAATAGGATAGTGGATGATATACTTAGGGCATACCAAAAGTAATGACGCCGACCTTGCGATATTTTAAAGAAGGCTTATGGAATTTTTTCTTCCATATATTCTGATAGAGGAAGTTTTGCTCTATCATTCTACATATTTCAAAAATCTTCGACCGTTGAAAGAATATCAAAAATAAAAGAGAGAAGTGCGTAAGTCATCCAAAAAAAAATTTTTTGCAGCAATTTATTACATTTTTATTATAGCAAATGTTCAAAATAATCTCCCTGACTATTGATACATAATTCCATTGATACATAATTCGAACGTGTTCTTTATTCCCTTTTCTGAAAGAAAGGGTTATAGGCTTCTAAAATGGGTAGGAAAAAATCTTAAAACTTTGTTTGTCCCATCCAATCAGAAAACAGTACGTATTATAGTGACTAATATTGACCATTTATGGTCCGAAGTTAGTTGCATCTTAGGTTATCGGGCTCGGGGAGTTCGAATCTGATGTCGGAACATCAAAATTTTGCTGCTGGTATTCTCCAGCTGGAGTAGTACCAACACATAAAATTCCAATTTTCCATAAGGTTTGACCAAGGGTAATCGGGTGTGGAGAATCCGAATCTGATGTTAGTTTTCGACGAAAATCATGTGTTACTGCCGCTTTTAAAATTTACTACCTAGTATTTTCTCTCGGTTTTTTTGAAAATTCATGAAAGCCTTATTTGGTATTTACAGCGGACATCATGAGCGGCTAGTAGTGAGTAGCGGAGCAGAGCGACGCTGACGAGCTGCTAGACGTTTGTTGAGGACATTTGTGAGTAATGAAGAAAATCAGAAGTGTAGCTGCACTTGTTGTCGGAGTGGATCTATTTACTTGAACACATGTTACTGGGAAAATTAAAATGATAGTTGTATCGTGTATATTTGTAGGTGAAGAAGAATTCTGATTTCCCTGAAGAAAATGTTGCAGAGAATTGGCTCAGTTGATTTGCTACTAAGAGTATATGTACACTTGTGTGTCTTACAGTTTTAGATAGAAAAACTTCAGTAATAGAGAAGTTGTGGGTAGTAGATCATCAGATAGTCATCAGCAGAGAAGCGTAATGAGTTGGTGTTTCTGTTGGAGACTTTGCTTCTTATCAATGTTAGATTGTGAATAAAGTATAGAAGCTATACGTATTTGAGGTAATATGTAGGTTAATAGTTGTTCAACAGAAAATACACATGGATGATAACTGAGGATGTACGATCAACTGAGATGCCGATAGAAGATTAAGATTTCAGATTTGCATTATATGTATTTCAAACTTTCTTTCGTAGAAAGAAATGTAGAGCTTATGTAGGCGAGCGTTACGTGTAATATTTGCCTTGCAGTAGAGAGTTAGCAACGTTAATGTTGCGTTACTTGTTATTAAAGAAAGAGTGAATATTTTGAGAAATGACAATTTTTTAAAGTTTAATCAGAGGAAATTGTATAGGACAATTTCGTTGTTTTCTCAAACGTTTTTATTGCTGTCGATGAAGTCTCTTGAGGGAAGAAGGAAGTTTTAATATAATTGAAATGTTCTATGACTTCGATAAAACAAAATCAAGTATCAGAGAACTAATTTACTGATAAGCTTTTGGATTTCAGTTTTCGGTATTGAAAAAAGTGGCTATATTAGAAAGTTTCACTGATACAGTGCAAGAAATTTTGTATATGCGTTATAAGGAAAGAAAGATTGAGCCGCTCGAGTCGTGAGAGGCAGACCGTAGGGACGCTGACGAACGACGAGGTGCGACTTACATTTATTATTATGGTGAACAGTAATTTACGAGTACTCCATGTGCTCAGTTTATATTGAAAGAATTGTGCCTTTAAAGAACTGACTGAATGAATGAAATGACTGTTAATCGAATATACTAATCCCCATAAAAATTAATTAGCTCTATTTCTTTAATGAGATGCATAATTCATTATGGTTATGGAGTTTATATTTTCTAAAATTCTATGTTGAAATATCTCCGCAGAAGAAGAGCAATTTATTTGTTATGTTTTATGTAATGTTTAGCGCTACTTGTGGCATATGGAACTTTGATCGGATCATGGAGACATCACGATGTGATTCCATGGGATGGAGATGCGGATTTATTACTATCAATTCTTGATAAACCACGTGTTTTTACGATCTTACAGTCTCTAAATAGTAGTTTAATCAAATTTAATGTATATCACTTATCAGATGCATCCCGGGAATATTTTAAGATCAGTTTTAAGGCTGCGCCCAAAGCTGGCAACTGGTCCTGGCAGTTTCCATTTGCGGACGTGTTTTTTTATCATTCAAATGACACACATATATGGTTGCGACATCATAAGTTTACTTCTATTGAAAAAGCTCATATTTTTCCATTGGAAATGAGACCTTTTGGTCAATTATGGCTACCATCACCACGATATCCAAAATATATACTACCACCTGATACTGAATACATATGTATAAAGAGTTCGTACGATTATAGAACAGAATCTTTTACGTCAAAACATATAGCAAATTGTAGTCAACTAAAAAAAGTTTATCCTTTTGTTAGTCGAGATAATACAAAAGATCTGACGGAGGTATTGAAGCGTGATGACTATATCATTCAAACAGTCATATATCAATGAATTATTAGACTATGAGAAGTAATCAAAGAAATATGAACGTGTGTCATACATTTATTTTTATTCGTTTAGCATAAAATCTTTGATACGAAATATAGAAATTTCCGATCATTTAAATCAAAATCATATCATGTGCGAAGTCGACAAAAGATATTTCTTACAAGCGAATGAAGTGTCAAGTCCACCGAGTTTATTATTTTCAAATTGTGTTTGA
>Ga0209914_1002662_pt1 | contig 14272 bp, 25 predicted proteins | sample ThiBiot_500_plan_FD_183949 | JGI IMG/M metagenome (GOLD analysis project Ga0209914, IMG submission 183949) | Wastewater bioreactor microbial communities from Cape Town, South Africa - Thiocy_cont_500_plan (SPAdes) | ecosystem: Engineered > Bioreactor > Thiocyanate-remediating > Anaerobic-Aerobic...
ACCGCTCGAGATACCCGTGTCCCTCTCTTTGTGCGTGTGTAGTATCGAGAAGTTCACCGTCAAGGCGTGGCCGCAGGCGCAGTGGGGCAAGTTCTACAAGGGCGACTCGTACATTGTGCTGCACGTACGTGCGCCAGCATCATCGTCGTGAGGCACGAGCCTCCCAAGCTAACTCACTACCGCGCTCTCTCACGCTCTCCCTCTCGTGGCCCTTGTTGGTATGCCCTCAGAGCTACGTCAGGCCTGGAGGCAATGCGACGTTGCACGACGTGCACTTCTGGCTCGGCGAGCAATCGACGCAGGACGAGATCGGTACCGCCGCCTACAAGACCGGTACGATGAGATGATGATGGTGGCGGCGGCGGCGGCGGCGGTACGGCGGTCGAGTAGGTGGTAGTGGTGGTGGTGTGGTTATCACTGATCGATGGAGTGGTTACAGTGGAGCTCGATGACTTCCTTGGTGGTGCGCCAGTACAGCATCGCGAGGTGCAGGGCCATGAGTCCAAGTACGAACGAATGGCATGGCTCGCTCAATCCAACTCCAATCCAATCAAAAGCCCCACATCCATCGGGTGGAGTTGAGTCTGATTCGTTCGATCGACACCAATGCGTGCAGGTTGTTCTTGACCTACTTTGCTGGAGAGTCGATCGAGCTGCTCGATGGAGGCATCGATTCGGGATTCCACCACGTCGAGGTACTGCCAATGTCCCTCCTTCGATCGATTGATCGATGCTCGTAACTCTCGCTCTCGCTCTCCCGCTCGTTCTGATTCTCTCGACGATATGGTTGGTAAAATGCGAATAACAGGCGCCGAGCTACCAGCCTCGCTTGCTCTGGGTCAAGGGCCGCGGTAACCAGATCCGCGTCACGCAGGTGCCGTTGGCTTCGTCCTCGCTCAACTCGGGCGATGTCTTCATTCTCGACCTTGGCTTGCGCATCCATCAATGGTACAATCTATCGACCCCTCTCTCTCTCTCTCTTTGTCTCAATCAATCTCGCTTTCGTTTGCTTGCTTGCTGATACGTTGGATTCCTCGCGAGATAGGAATGGTCGTGGCGCCAACTTCAACGAGAAGGTGCGAGCTGGCCAAGTGGTTCGTGCGATGCGCGACGAGCGAGGCGGCAAGCCCGAGGCCTTCATGCACTCGGAGGGCGACACGGATCTCGCCGAGTTCTGGACCGCACTCGGCGGTGAGGGCGCTGTGGCCACTGCTGGTATGTCCGCCATCGCTACGTACTCGTCTTGCTTGTGGTCGCTGATTTAAGGACACTCCTGTGTGCGCAGCTGCGGGAGGCGATGATGCCGCGGCGTCCGAGCAGGCGGCTGCCGACACCAAGCTCTTCCGTCTGAGCGACGCCTCGGGCTCGATGACCTTCAATCTCGAGCATACCGGTACGCCATCGCCCACTCCGCCCGTACCCTCACCCTCACCACCGCCCACTGATTGCTCACGGGAGTAGGCCGCTTGAGCAAGACCATGCTGGACCCGAAGGACGTGTTCATCGTCGATTCGGGCGCGCAGGTCTTTGTGTGGATCGGCAAGCTCGCGAGCGCCGCCGAGCGCAAGGGCGGAATGCAGTACGCTCAAAAGTACCTCACGGACTTTGGCCGTCCGACCTACATGCCCATCTCGCGCGTCATCGACGGTGGCGAGAGCGATGGTACGCGGTGTGGCATATGTTGCACGCCGATTGACTGGATCGGAGGAGCACGAAGCCTCACATCACGATGATTGCTGCGACAGTGTTCGAAATGTGCTTCGCCGACGGCGCGATCGCACACGCAACGCGAGACATTGAGGGCGACAGCATCAAGCACCCGTGCTGCCCGCACAACGTCGCCGGCGGAGCCTCGTGGGCCTCGAACCCGCTCATTGCGGCACTCGGCAGCTTCGCACCGCCGCCGTCGTCGTCCTCCTCGTCGTCCTCGGGCGCCGCAGCTCCGGCCGGAGGTAGCCGCCCATCAGGTGGCCGAGCCGCCGCCTCCAACGAGCAGATGGTGCAGCTCGCCACGCAGGCGTTCGGCTTCTTCTCCAACAAGGTCACCAGCCACTTGTTCCGCTAGACACCCAAGCGAACGACCGACCTATCGACTCGCCGAACTCTGGCAGCCGACTCCCGGCTGACCTTTGACCTCTTGACGTCTTGACTCTGACTAGAAGAAATGCAGATTTGGCGTAGATTCTCAAGCAATCTCGCAATACAAACGCAAAATCACCGCTAAACCTATCTCCCCCTCTCTCAAGCCACAAGGTCTCGAACGCACCTTGTAGCCTCCCCAACAAATAACCAATCCCATCGGTTCAATTGTTGCTTGCCGGAAGGTCCTGGATTGAGAGATGGATAAGAGATCGAGAGGAAGTCTCCAGTGCAGATTCCTCAGCGCACCAAGCTCCCGATGATTTTTCCCTCAGGCTTCGCCCTCCTCTTCCTCCTCGCTCAGTTGTCTGTTCTCCCTCTGCTGCCCACCACTCCCCTCCTATCCACACCCTCTACCCATCTCTCCCATCTCTCTCTCCCCCATCCCTCGATCACCACCATGGCGCGTACTCTACTCGTCGTGGTGGCCACCATGTCGTTGATGATGTTGGCGTTGATCTCGCACGTCGACGCGCAACCGTACTACACCTACATCAACACCACGCAGGTCTACAACGCCACCACCGACGGCTCGTCGAACAATGGCTTCTTCTTCGACGTGCCTCGCGCGCTGCTCTCGTCCTCGCTCTCGATCCAAGCCTCGACCGCCTACGACGGCAAGAACCTCGGCGCCTTCATGGTGCGCTTCTTCCTTCGTCGCTGGGCTCCGGCCGGTGTCGACTACGACTCGGCCACGTCGCTGTGCGGCGCCGCCACCGCCGTCAATGCCTCGCTCAACCCCAACGACTGCTACTACACCGACCTGCTGCCGCAATCCAACGGCCTCGTGTTGTTGCCGAACGTCAGTCTCTCGTTGCCGCGCGCCGGTCGCTACTACCTGTCGGTCTTTACGCCGTCGGGCGCCGTGCAGAAGAACACGCTCGTCTCGTACTCGGTGCAGGTCTCGTCGACTCAATGCCCTGATGGTCTCGGTGGCTCTGCGTGCACCACTCGTACGTCGCTCCACTCGATGCAGATACCTCGCGTAAACTCGAGAGAGACTGACCCAATCGCTCACTCACTCGACAAACACAGCCGTCATGGGTTTGACGTTCGATGGCTCGATCGCCACGTCGCCCAATGGAACCGTGGCACCGGGCGAGTGGGCGTACTTCTCGTTCGAGCTCACCGACATTACGACCTCCGAGCTCATCGTCTCGTTCTTCAACACCCTGCCCGGCGAGGTGCTGACCGACGGCACCGGCTTCTACATGCGCTACGGCAACATCCCGTTCCTCAACCCGCTCACGGCCGACGTCCTTCGCCTCTACACCGACTCGGTCGCCAACTGGATCAATCCGTGGGTCGGTACCTACGTCATTGGTTTCTACGGCGGTACCAATGGCACCACGTACAGCTTCACTGTCCAAAAGAGCAGTACGTACTAGTAGCGAGTCTCTGCCTCTGCCTCTCGCGAGTGTCTTCCTTTAGCGCCTCACACAAAGGCATCTATGTGGATTAGTCTGCCCGCTGTCGACTGCCGGTGCCTGGTGCGATGGAGATCGAAGGCCCCGTTCTGATCCTTCGTGCCTCACTGGCAACGTCAAGGACTGTGGAAGTGGTACGATCACGATCACCTTCCACGATCGCGACCACCTTCAACGATCCTCATCGCGATGCTGCCTGTTTGATCTAGATTACACGCTGATGGGTGAGAGCAACGTGCCGTACAACATGATGGTTCCGGCTGAGACGTGGACCTATGCGTCGTTCAGCGTCGCGAGCTCGCAGTACAGCGTCATGATCGTCGCCAACGCGTCGTCCGATGGCGCTTCGACGCTGGTTCTCTCGCCCGATGCGATCCCCGAGAACAACGCCGAGGTCTCGGCTCTCTTCCCGCTCACGAGCGTCTACCCCGTGGTCGGCCCCACGTCCTTCAAGGCCTCGTTCTTTACGTACAACTACGCGCTCGCCGGCACGCAGCTCGTCGTCGGTGTGCTCGGTGGCGCCAAGGACAGCAACATCACGCTCTCGGTCTCGATCTCGACCTGCCCGGGCAACTGCAACGGTCAGCCGGGCGCTTGCGATTCGGTCTCCAACCGCTGCTACTGCCCCGCCAGCGACCAGAAGGTCGACGTCAACACTTGCACGCCGATCGAGAGCAGCGGTGGCCTGAGCAACGGCGCCATTGTCGCCATCTCGATCTTGGTGCCGCTTGGCGTCTTGGTGCTTATCGGAGGAGCGCTCTTCGCCTTGTACTGGTTCAAGTTCCGCCAGCCGGCCTATGATACCATCTAAACTCGTACTCGTACCCTCTCTCTTTCAGTCGCTCTTCTTGCTCACTCTCTCTCTCTTGCTCATTCTCTCTTGCTCATTCTCTCACTCTCACATTCTACATCAACGCCATCCATCGTTTCATTCGTTGTCGTAGTGAAGAAAGGAATAACGTGTGTAGTAGTATAGTAGTATCAGTAAACTACAGTCTGCAAAGCAATAACGAGTGAGGCGCTACGACTCTCGGGGTTTGGCATACACAGAGGTGCCAGTACAACTATTCACAACAACGCCAAGCAGCCTGCTACTTACTGGCTGACGACGCCTCCGCCGCCTCCTGCGCCGCCTTCTCCTGCGCCGCCTCCGCCACGGAATAGCCTGGGCGCAAAGGGAGATGCTGTCGGCAGTACAGCGCCTTTGGCTCTTCGAGGTGGCGGCCGCGGAACTTGTCGCGTCGGTGGCGCATCGTCAGTGTCGTCATCACGGCTGCGAGCCAGCGATAGATCTCCCTCTGGCTCGTTGAGAGTCGGCGTAGCTTCGGGACCGAGAGACGGTGATGCTGATGGTGGTGGCGACGCAGATGCTGATGCTGATGCTGATGCTGAGCTGGCGGCATCTCCTGTTCCTGGAGCCGGTAGCGTGACGATCGATACGTTGGTGCTCTTGGTTGTGGTAGTCATTCGACGTGGAGGTGGTCGGCGTGCTGGCGGTCGTGGTTGCGACTCGTACGAGTGCACCGACGGCGAGCGATATTGGTGACGCAAGCTAATGATCGGTTGATTCTGCAAGATTGCGGCGCTGGCGTCGGCATCATCGAGCGCGCCAGTGGCCGCCAAGTGCGCGAGCACTTCGTCCTCGGCGTCTCCCGAGAGCGTGGCATCGGCGCTGCCGTCCTCGTCGTCGTTGCCGTCGCCGTCTCCTGCACCGTCGACGTTGTTGTACTCGAAGCTCTCCCAGCCACCGCCATCGCCGAGGTCATCGATCGAGATGTTGAGCGTCGCCGGACTGGCAGGCGACTCGGATGGCGATGGCGTGAGGCTCGTGCAGGCGCTCTGCAGGTCGGTCTCGGACGATGACGAGAGGTTCGTCAGCTGCGACGTAGGTGCGCCAGTGCCGCTGGTGCCGCCACGCGTTCGCGGCGGAGGTTGCGGCGGCGGTCGGTTGGGCGCCATCGTGGCGTAGTCACTCTTGAGCGCCAGTAGGTAGATCTCCTTCTCCTGCAGCGCCTGTAACAAGCGCATTCGCTCGTCGTCATTGTCCTCGAGCTCGACCTTGTGGCGCATCTCGGCGAGCGCCTTCTTGGTCTCTTCGATCTTGATGGCGAACCGATCGTACAGCGACGACTTGAGCTGAGCATCCCTGGCCACCGAGCGTCGCTCGCTCTCGAGCTCGTCAGCTGTCGGCGGCTTGATGCTCGGCGATGCGGGAGGCGTTGCTGTAGCTGATGTCGGTACCGTTGCAGCAGTAGTAGGTTCACCTCGTGGTGACGTGGGTGGAGATACCAAGGTCGCAGGTGCAGCCGGCTTGCGTCCACCACGAGGCTCGACGGTGAGCGAGCGCTGGTAGAGATCGCCATCCGACAGCGCCGAGTTGAAGGCTGTCAGCAAGCAGTCGACTGCCGGCGTGCACAGCGTGAATGGAAACGTCAGTGATGCCGGATCGTGGATGCCGAGGCCATGGATGCAGGTGCTGACCATCTCCATCTTCTGAAAGTTGAGCACTGTAGAATAATGGTCGATTTGGTCTGGTTAGCGGCAGGCATAACGCTAGCATCGTTGGGCACTTGTGTAGACGTACCAGTCTTTGCCTCATCCTTCCAATCCACATTGCCATCATCGATAAAGGTCAAGTCGCGCAGCACGATCGCCAGGAACGGGATGAACGGCTGTGGCTTGGCGAGTTCGCGGTAGTTCTTGTAGTTGTCGCTCGAGCTGAAGATGCTCTCGAGCCGCTTGAGCGACGGGATGCCATCGCCCTCGACGACGTCCTTGATGGCCTTGAGTCGCTGCACGGCGACGTTGCCGAGGCCCGAGAGCACTTGCATCGCGCCGTTAAAGTTGTGCAGCAGGTAGAGCTTCTTGGCGAGCGCCACGAACTGCTTGAAGACGCGCAGATGCGCCTTGGTCGAGTCGTTGTAGGCCGCGAGGATCTCGGTGCACACCCACTGCGCCACCTTGTTAAAGTGCTCGGTCACTTGCACGATACGCGGCGCAGCCTTGGCGGCGTCCTTCCTCGACCACCGCTGCTTGAGAAGCTCGGTATACTCGATGCGGCTGTACAGCTCGGCTTCGATCAGCGTCATCTGCTCGGCCAGCAACGACATGTTGTCCAGCAACTGCAGCGTCGTGCACGCAGCCTCAGAGGCGCCTCCGCTGCCAGAGCCGCCAGCTCCTCCGCTGCCACTCGCTCCGCCTGCGTTCGATTGCGACGGAGCGTTGGTTTGCTTACGTGCTCGACTCATGAGGTTCGAGAACGATATCACGCGCTCGATGGTAACTGGTCTCGTTTCCTTGTCGGTGCTCGATGGACCTGCTTGATCGCTTGTCGCTCGCTTGGCCATTAGCAGCACCTTGCGCTGTAGCGTGGAAATCAGCGAGTCAGTTTGGGGCAAGATCAATGGCTGAGTGAGAGAGGGTGGGTGAGGTCTTACCTTGACGAACAACCACTTGAGAGTGCTCGCTTCGGGTTCACCGACGTTGGTGCCGATGAAGGAACAGAGCTTGGTACGGATCTCGCCCTCAAAGTCTATCGGCCATGACGCCATCCAGTACTGTGCAAAGGCGAACAAGCGCCGTTTGAAGCGCGGGAAGAGCTCGGGATGCTTGGCGGCACGGAACGTGAAGGTCTCCCACGACGAGATCAGCACGCTGACGAGGTCTTCGGTCGAGTAGAACAATCGATAGTTGAGTAGAATCGCTTGTGTGGCCGAGTCGACTAATCATCATTTGCCGCCATTGAGAGCATGATTGAGTGATTGAGTGAGTGAGTGAGAACGAACCGCAGTTTGAGTTTGAGTGTGAGCGGATGGATGGATGAGCATCACGTACACATGTCGTCATTGCGGCAGTTGTAGATGATCCATGTGACGATCTTGTTGAGCGTTCCTTCGAGCAACGGTGCCATCGGTTCGGTGTTGCGCTGCGGTGGCTCGTTGGTTGCTGGCGCTCCTGTTCCGGTACCGCCCTGATCCTTGTCTGACTCGGTGGTACCGGAACCCGAGGATGAACCAGTACTGGAGCTTGAGGTGGAACTTGATGACGTCGATGTTGATGATGCTGCTGCCGCCGCAGCGGCGGCTGCTGATCGAGGCGAGAATGGAGTTGGAGATCGATTCGCTTGTGCTGTCACAGCTGATTCGATTCGATTTGATTGGCGATTGCATTGGATTGCATTGATTTGGATAGATTGATGATTCGTCAATACCAAGCAACAGATGATTGCATTCAGTGTGAGCGCATACCTTTGAGAGACAGCAGGGGAGCCTTCTTGGTACGCTCGGGGATCTTCATGCCGAACGAGTTGAAGACAGCGACCCACTCTTGGCATTCCTTCTCGGTCTCTGCTCGGAGAACGTGCGCCACGATGCCGCCCTTGCGCTTCATCTGCACGGCGAGTTCGCGTTTCGATTTGGTTCGTTCGATGATGCCTGATGATAACGACAGCACTCCTTGTGCTTGTCGTTGTTTCTGGTTGGTTGTCGGGTTGTCGATGATTAGTATTCACGATTTGATTGGTTGATTGATTGATTGATTGATTGATTGATTGATTGATTGATTGATTGATTGATTGATTGATTGATTGATTGATTGATTGATTGATTGATTGATTGATTGATTGATTGATTGATTGATTGATTGATTGGCCGATTGATTGATCGAGCGAGCGAGTGAGTGAGTGAGTGAGTGATGGAGGAGCGTACCTCAGCGTCGGAGTAGTAGTACAAGGCAGGGAACTGCAGACAGAACCAATAGCGCTTGGGCTCTTGGCCTGGGATGCTCAGTGTCAAGAATCCCTCCTTGCTGGTCTTGACCGAGAAGCCAAGCATCTCTCGAGTGTTGTCCGACGCATCGCTGGAGTTCAGTGTCGCGTGGGTTAACGATCGTGATCGATCTCGATCGTGATTAATCTCGCGATCTCGAGTGCGAGTGAGTGTGGTACCTCTTGGATGATTGAGAGACATCCTCTTGGAATACTCGCCGAATAACCTCCTGGACCAATAAAGCATATCGTGATAGAGCGTGTGAGGGAGGATACTCGATGCGTTATACCTCACGAGAGAGCGAGCGAGATATCGATCTCGAGAGAGAGTGCGTACTCGATTGGCCATATCGTGAACGCCGCTACCACGCACACACGCGCGTACGGCGGTGGGTGTGGTTGGAACACCGCCTCACTCTCCCACCTCACTCTCTCACTCACTACCCCGCACGACAAGGCTCGCCAGCAGAGGGGAGAGAGGGGAGAGATCGCCTATTGAAGCACCAGTACCAGTAGCTGTAGAGGGGAGGAGGTGCGCACAGCACGCGAGCAACAAACAACAACATCGACCTCGAGTTCCATCTCTCGCGCCATATCGCTCTCTCTCACTCAACATCTAAACCATTCTATCGATCTATCGTGCCTACCTACCATTCTATCGATCTATCGTGCCCACCTACCTATCTAAACCCTGATCTTCAACCATCTTGCTCTCGGTCTTCGAATAAATTAAACGAGCAGTGCGCCTTACATTCCTTCATCTTCATACAAACGATAGATGATAGTCGCTGTCGCAGCAGCAGCAGTACTTGCGTGCGACTGCTGCTCGTGCAGGTTCAATCATACGACACCGTGCTATCTCACAACAGAATAGAACTCTACGCGAGAGAACACACGCACCAACCAACGCACGATCACTGAGCCGTTGTACTCGTGGCTTCGGCGTTGAATAACTGCACCGTGTTGCGAGCTCGACTGAGGCTCCCGAGCATCGTGTTCGCAAAGAGATTGAGATACTTCTCCTCGAGTGTGCGGTACGGAATGGCGTACGGATTCACGCCGACGACCGTCGTGCGACACAACGGACAGCAGTGGTTCGATACGGGCGCCGACGACAGGTCCTCGAACTCCTCGAGCTCGAGCGGCACCTGCTCGCTCGTTACCTGCGACAGCACCTTGAGGCAGTTCTGGCAGAACACGTGTTGGCACGGCCGCAGCGAGCGGTTCGGCGTGCCGGTCAAGCACAACCAGCAAAAGTCCGACGCGTTCGGTGTCGCGAGGTTGCGCGCCGAGCGTGCCACCGAGTGCAAGACGCTCATCTTGGTCGGATAGTAGCTCGAGGGTTTCTACACGGCGCCAAGACCAAGTTGTAGTCAGCGGCTGACGATCGCCAACTGAACGATTCGATCGGTACCATCTTGGAAGCGAGCTCGATCATGCGTGCACATTGCTCAATGTCCTCGGCAAGCGTCGTCGGGTAGTGGAAACAATGCCGCCCTTCCCATGTCGGGCGATATCCGATGCCGAGCCATGCGCGCATGTGCTGAAAGACTCGAAAGCGTTGCGGCTCGGTGGGTTCCGGTCCAAAGATCTTTTGTGACGACCGATGGTTGGAGCCGTGGCAGAGTTTCTCTGTGCGAGAGAGCCATGGTGAGTCCAAAGGTAACACAACAGCAGCAAGACGTGAGGATCGTGTACCTTGTGTACAAGTAATGAGCTGGTCCGCGGGACTTTGTGGATAGACGGCATCACATGGTGCTAGCTTGTCGATATGCTCCGACAGCTCCTCGAGTGTGACACGAATCTCTTTGCGAAATGCCTCATTCTATTGCCGTACATCACGGCCATCAGTCACAGGTATCGTCTTGGCCAGCGTCACACACACGCCAAACAACGTACTCTGAGGGAGGAGATGACATATTTGTCGTACTCGAGCTGCTTCATGCGCATATGCTCGACGAACATGAACGCCACCATGACGATCGCTGCCTTTCGGCACCGTAGAAACTCGTCCTTGTTGTAGCGCCCGACATATCGGTAGATCTCGCTAAAATAGTTGAATCTGTCGACGCATTCCATTCGATGAGAAAGAGCTTGAATCAAGGTGCTCGCACAAACACGTACGCCTTTGATGCCAGTGGAGAGCGTGGCTTGACGATCGACGTGAGAATGTCAGCCATGCGTAGCTTCTGATCGAATCGCTCGATCACCATCTTGAACAAGATGCACCACACGTGTTCCGAGTACAAGCTGCCCTTGTCCTCTCGCATTTGCATACGACGCTGCATCATCTCCTTGAGCAGTTGCTGTTTCCCCACACGCGCATTTCCAATGAGTTTCAATCGATCGTGTGTGGTAATAATATAGCAGCAGGCACTACGAACCGCAAACTTCTCCATCTGAATGCGATAGATCTCATCGCCATCGATGAGAAAGTTGCTCTGACCCGGCCGTCGGACCTTCTTCATCTGATCGTAGTGAGGAATGCAGAGGCACTTGACCTCGGTGTACAGCTGCTTGATCTCCTCGTTCTCCTGCTCACCAGCAGCAGCAGCAACAAGGTCATTGATCGCACGCGCCGTGAGGCTCTGGGCAGTCCATTCAAGTACCTCGTTCTCAAAGAAGTTTGCAGTGCACTGATCAATGTCGAACTCCTCGTCGAGCGAGCACTTGTTGTACACCAAGATCAACGACGGACTGTAGGCACTATCGACGCTCTCGGTCGAGTCGAACACGAGCTTCCGAACGCGCTCCATGTACGACGCGTTGGCGAACGATTCGTTCGAAATGTACACGACAATGTCGCTCGTCACGAACGCCAAGCGAGGCAGGTGCTCGGCGACCGCAGCACGACGTTGTTCTTGGTACTGAATGTCGTTCATGATGAGCAGCCACTCTCGAAGCATGGTTTGTGGGAGCGTCTGTCGTTGCGTCAGTTCAAAGTCACCGAACGATTCACGGCATGGTTAGAGAAGCAAGGACAACGCCTCCATCGAGCAATCTCATGATCGGGGCTGCGTACAGCGGGAGACTTGCTGCCATTCTCGCCCTCCATGTCGAGGAAACGAATGCGAGAGAGATTCTCGACCGACGCCGCCGAGTTGTAGATATTTACATTGGCTGTCGTGGGGCTGGTTTGTTGCGGTGCTGCTACAGGCGGTTTGCTGTCGGAATGTCGAATGTGTGAGCATCGAGCACACTCGAGCGAGTGGCGCGGCATTGATACGTACAATACTTGGTCGCCTCCAAGAAAGTGAGCCAGCTGCCGTAGGAGTTTGGTGTATGATCTCGATTGTCAGTGGGTCATCGGTCGGATGGAATGGAGCATCATCGTCCACGTACCAAGGTGCTCTTGCCGACATGAGTGTCTCCCAAGAACGACACCTATCCATTCAATCCAGCGAATCCATGCAATGATGAATACATGTGTTGGCCTTTGATGTGTGTGTGTTTGCATCAAGCGTACAATGTTGGAGATTTGGTTCTTGCTGCTCGATTGCAGTAGTTGCGACCATAGCGTCGTGTTCATGACCAAGCGAAAGTTCTTGTCGAATGTCGCAAGCTATGTACGATCACGAGAACCGATGTGTACGAGAAAGCCTTATCAGCACGAGATCCTCATTGTTGTTGAGGAGATGGCGAGGGGTGTATGTGCGTATGGTTCAATCATATACCTCAGCATACGAGGCTTGTTCGACTGGCACTTCAGTCATCGATGCTTGCTCGAGTGCTGAGATCAATGGCAACACAGCCTCCTCGACCTACACACTCACTCGCTCGTGAGTGGCTCGCTTGCTTGATCTTGGAAGACTCACGGGAACAAGAATCGCACCTCATAGAGGAGATGCAGATTATGATCGAGATCTTGGCTGGCGCGCTGATGCTCGATCGCCTTGAGATGCTCGAGATCATTGAGGATCTGCCACAGTCGCTCCTGCGTCGGGATCTGGTGCAGCGTCGCCATCGTGCGCACCTCGCCGAGTAGTTGAACTGCTCGATCGATGAATCAACCAATCAACGCGCTGAATCATGGTGTCTCTGATGCCATCGAGTACATACTGAGAGAATCGCGGCCATTGGAGCTCGAGTCGGCCAGCACGAAGGGGTTGTCGGGCAGTACGCGCACGATGCTCGAGACCGAGCTCGATGTGCCGCCGCTGCTCGGACTCGAGATACTCAGCGCCTCGAAGCTCGGAAACGACAGCTCCGGTGGCGCGGGAGACATGGGAGATGGTGACATGGGGCCCGAGGGTGACAGTGGCGGCGGCGGCGATAGCGGCGGCACAACCACCATGCCGTCGGTCGTGGGTCTGGCGCTCACGAGCGGACGAGCGTACTCGAACAATCGAGCACACGAGCTCAGTGTCGAGACCTCGATCACGTTGCCATCGGCTGAGGAGTAGCTCGGCGGTGCTGTCGTGGTAGACGATGCCGTCAACGTTGCGTACGGTGGCAGGTCCATTGCACCGACGCAGCCACAAGCAAGCGAGCGAGCAGAGAGAAGGAGCCGATTGACGAGACGAGCAAATGAAGAGAGACAACTTAAAGCCCGCTATTGCTCTTTCCCGCTCTCAGCGACATTCTCCTCTTCTGTTCTCTCGCTGTCTCGCTCAATTGCTTGTTGGCTTGCTGGCTTGCGCTGTGGCTGTCTCACTCACTCGGGGGCTATTGGAGGAGGGCGTCTCTCGTTGGGTAGTTGGATGATGGGAGACGATGGCGCCACGGGGCTGCACGACTTGTCGTACGAGCTGATCGTGATGATCTTGTCGTTCGTGTCGCCCAGCGAGGTAGCGGCCTTCTCGGCAACGTGTCGCGCCTTCTACGCAGGTACACACCTGTCGATTGGCTGTGATATACGCCTCAAGCTGCTCTTTTGCTGACTCCCGCTTGCGTCAGTCGCTCGCTCGGAACCTGTGTGGCGCGCCATCTACGAGTCGACCTTTGGCGAGGAGCAGGCCGAGCGACCCGAGTATCCCGTGCATCTCGTGTCGGAGGACCAGGAGTTCCGCGCCCAGAACGAATGGCTCGTGCAGGCCTTTGCCGAGATCGGTCACAAGATAGCACTGCCAACTGCAGAAGAGGCTCACGATGCAGCGAGCAGCGAGAGCGATGGCGAGGCTGCCGAGCAGCATTCCTCGGACGACAATGCCGACGATGATGGCGATGACGTGCTGCTCACGACCTCTGCCTCTGCCGCGTCTACCAGCACGAGCAGCAACAAGAAGAGAGGCACCCACCACAAACTACCCAGCTCAGAAGATCGCAAACCTCCAGCGATCGAGACCCTTGCGTCGGTGCCAGAACCTCCTCGTTGTCGCCTGCAGATCGGATCGTGGCAGCTGGCGTACGTGTCGTGGGGCTTGCTGCTCCAACACCTGCTCCGACTCGAAGGCGACTGGCAGTCGGCGCTGCCCATGATCTTCAACCAACCAGAGCACATTCTCCTGCCTCGTGTACGACCTCATCAATGTCCTCCAATGTGGTTTCGTCCGACTCACGATGCACGCGATGTTGCAGTTCGTGCATCCCAACGACATTACGCTCAGGAACCAAGTGATGATCACGGTCAATGCGCTCGAGCTCGGCTCCGACACGCCCATCACTCTGACTGACGTCCCATCGTGCGTGTTGCATCACTGCTACTCGGTGCCATTGAACGTAATTGACGAATGGCGATGATGGAGTGTAGACGACTCGTGCTGACGGAGTTGCGGATGCGATTGGCGGCGGTGCGTGGCATTCGATACCACAAGTCGATCGTGTTCCTATCTCAAAGCGATGACACAGAGATTCCTGATGAGGTTCGTGTATCGAGTGATCACGAAATAGAGATAGATTGAGAACGGCTTCACTCTGACAGACTCGATCACAGGAGTACGGTCATGGTCTGTCGCACTTTGACATCCTCGATGGCACCACGGTGCAATACTTTCTGCTGGAG
>Ga0209914_1002669_pt1 | contig 14236 bp, 11 predicted proteins | sample ThiBiot_500_plan_FD_183949 | JGI IMG/M metagenome (GOLD analysis project Ga0209914, IMG submission 183949) | Wastewater bioreactor microbial communities from Cape Town, South Africa - Thiocy_cont_500_plan (SPAdes) | ecosystem: Engineered > Bioreactor > Thiocyanate-remediating > Anaerobic-Aerobic...
TCGTGAATTCATTAGTGTTTATCTTCAATCTGAATTTCAAGTTGAACTAGGAGTCAACGAAACAATTCAATCAATGAGAAACACACTTCTAACTCGAATTATTTCATTCATCTCCTATTTGAGAATTATAACTCAAGAGAATTATTTCATTTCTGCTCTTAGTACAAACGCAGTCATGGTATACATTGCTGATGATTCAGGAATCAAGGGAATGCAAAAAACACTGAGAGTCAAAAATCAAGACGCTGCTAATGATAATTATTTGTTGGGATGTAGTACTCGGAATCTTATCACTGATGCTTATTTTCCTTCGGATATCAATTCTTCATTTCTTATGACAGTCATGTCTTATCTAAGAGATGTACCGGATTCTGTCAGAATAAACGGATTTTTTGTTGGATGTTTACCTTTTGAAGCTCTTCTTCAAAGTACACTCGATTGTTTGTACGATATCAATTGTCTTCAAGTGTTTTCGAAATATTTCCCAAATTTCAATCAAGTCTATAATCGAACAGATTTAGTTCTATCAGACACAAATGAAGGTCGATCAATAAATGAGCTCGTAAATGATCTATTTATTCATCAATGGACAACTCAAATCAATTATTCGAATTATTTTTCTCAATGTGCTCCTTCGTATTGCACATACGTTAAAACGAATCAAAACAATATTTATTATACTATTACATTATTTATCAGTTTGTATGGTGGTTTGATGATCATACTTCGTTTGATGACACCTGTTTTAATGAAAATTCTATTGACATGGAAACAAAGATTCAATTTCGCTTTTGTCGAATGGATAAAAAAATTGAATTTATTTAAATTAGCTACTGAACGAACAGAAAATGACAAAAAACAGCAACGAACTATCACACGCGTATACTTGCTATTACTCTCAAGTAAAATAACTTCAAAAGAATTTATATAAATTTCTAATTTTTATAAATAGGCTCTGTTATAATTCTTCTTCTATTTAATTCTCTAAAAACTGAAACAATAACACAAACTGTGCTAAATCCATCGTTGACAACTTATAACGAACTACAAACTCTACATGCAGGTACATTAAAATGTGCTTGTAGTGTTACAGCAATTCCCTATGAATCATTCACATTATTATCTGCTCTCTCACATCAAGTTTGTTCGAGTGATTTCGTTTCTGATCGTTGGTTATCAATATTAAACGTTGCTATCGTTATCAGCACACACAAGGACTGGCGTAATCGGGCTTATTCAGAGTTTAAACTATTATCTGATCTTTGTCAACTAGCAAACAAGACAATTGAAGATTTTATTAATGGATTTCTTTTGCGATCTTATATTGCATCGAACATGATCACAGAAGATGATTTCAATGTTCAATTCAATGCAAATTTCGATGATTTTACTAATTCAATATTAGTTTATTTTAATACTTTAATTGAAACAGTCAAACTTACTATTCAAGTTGATCAACCATTTATGGCAGTAACTACTGATGTATACACTAATTTTGACACGGATTTAACTCTAGAGATCTACCTAGATGAAACTATTGGTCGAATAGTAAGCGAGGTATGTTTTAATTAGTTCAAGCGTAACTCTTTTACGAAAATATTTGTTTTTTTTTTGAATTTAGGTAAGATTTTCGTTGACGAATAGTCGTAATTTGAAATCAAATACAACTGATTGTATCTGTGCCCAAGATACTGATTGCAGACAGTCTGCTGGTTTTTACAATATCAGTTTTATATTTTCTCCTGGCAGCAACACGTTAATTAATGATGATTTGATGTATAAAATACCCGGTTATGTTATTGGCTGTTCGTCTTTTGATTCTCTTCTACTCTCGACACTCGAATGTTTTTATTCGGATTCCGAATGTTTTTCCATTGTTTTGAATTACATCGAAACAATATATATTTGGAACGTTGAAGATCCACAATGGTTTAACGTTCGTCCGTTGATCTATAATTCAAACTCAAGTCATTTTCCTCCGAATACATCAATTTCCGAAATCGTTCGAAATGTAATGATTGAACAATGGAACGTCTCGTTTTCCTACGAGGATTTTTATAAAACATGTGCACCGAATTCTTGTACTTATAACGAACTGATCTACAGTCAATCTGCTATTGACATTATAGTGTCATTGATATCGATGATCGGTGGTCTTGTTGTTTTATTGCGTCTAATTACACCATATATTGTTAAATTTGGATATCGTTTAATATCAAAGGAAAACAGACGACGACAACAACAGCAACAACAACAGAGTAATTATGTTCGATTGAAGAACATGATACGAATGTTACCAAAAATCATTTACAGAACTATTCTCGATTTGAATATTTTTCAACGACGTGATTTTTCGAGTAAGATCGATCAAGGCACTGTGAAATACCTTGGTCGATGGACTACTCGTCTCTATTTTATTTTGCTATTCATCGGTCTAATTACTCTCACATTATACAGTCTTATTCAGCCTGTCATTGTAACAAAAACTTTTAAAGAACCATCGTTTGATTATTACAAGGAAATTGTAAAAAAGTATGAAAATAAATTGAAATGTCCATGTCAAACAATTGCATCAAAACACCACCGATTTATTGATATTCAATCAGAATTTCATGAAGTATAAAGAATTGATATATATCTTTACTTTTTTAAATCTCGTTTTTAGATTTGTACAAGTCCGTTTACTTCGAACGAATGGCGAATTAATTTCACATCGCATTTAATTTCAAATAGTTCGAATTATAATCAAAAAGATTATCGTCGATATTTTTCTGCTCATTTACAATTCCTTAGCAAACTGTGTGATCTATCAATTCAAACAGTAAATAATTCTATCAATGAATTTCTCTCTTCGTTATACATCACAACTGAATTGATATCCGAAATGGATTTCAATAAGAAACTTTCTTCATCGATTGAACAAGTTAAATCAAATTCATCAAATACTATTACGAATCTTTTCTATCTAATTCGAAGTTTTAATCTTGGGAATGCTCTTGTATCAATGTATGGAACGAATTTTGAATATATTGTTCTTTGGGAAACAGGACTGAGTCCGTATCTTTGTACTCAAGCTCTCGTTTATGATAATAATTGTTCTTGTGATTTATTTTCGAATTGTACAAGTCAAGCAAATTTTATTCTATCCAATTCATTTGACAGAATTCCAATCAATGGATTGAAAATCGGCTGTCTCCCGAGTGAATCATTACGTTCTTCGACACTCGAATGTTTTTATAATCAATCGTGTATTCATCTTATTCAGCAATATATCAATTATAATGGCCCATCGATTTCTTCGTTAATACATCCGAGTCGATTTCCAATCAATACAACAGTCAATGAATTGATAGATAACATGTTTATTGAGCAATGGAGAACACAGATTAATTATTCATCTTATTTTCATCAATGTTCACCTTTATTATGTTCGTATACATACATACAATCTGTGGATTTAACTTATACAATTACGTTTCTTCTCGGTCTTCAAGGCGGTTTAACAATCGTTCTCAAATGGATAACACCAAAGCTCAGTCAAATTATTTATAAAATCTATAAACAATATCGGAAGAAACGAACAAATATCGTTCATATTCAACCTTCTATTGAAGTTTTCAACAATACTGATACTTCAACAACTACAGGATATATTCATGCCTCTAAAATCATTTCCATTTGTTCCATAGCGATGTTTTTAATTACAGGTATTATTGTATTCTCAATTTATATAATACCAAAAGAAAATCGAACGACATCGACAACTTTTCCAACAACTGATGTGAATTTCAATTCAACAATCCTGTCAACTATAACAACACTAACAACAACAGCAACGGCATTTCGTAAGATTTGTGAATCGACATTTGAATCGACAACATTGTATTACATTTATCCCCAATATCCTATCCTTGATGATTTCACTAATGATGGCAAACTTGACATTGCCTTCACTGCTCCCATCAGTGCAAGTATTACGGTTCTACCTGGACTTGGTAATGGAACATTTGCAACCGAAATACTGAGCTCAATCGGTTGTTTTTGTACTATGTTAACAGCTATCGTCAGTGGCGATGTTAATAATGATAACAAAAGTGATATTTTATTCGCGGATTCGTATACCTTGGGTGTTGTACTTGGAAATGGCGATGGTTCTTTCGAAGTTCAACCCGTATTTCTTACATTTATTGCTTATCCTAGAGAATCACCAATTCTTGCTGATTTTGATAATGATACATACTTGGATATTGTTGTGATTGAGGAATTAACTTTTATTATTTCTCTATTTGCTGGACATGGAAATGGAAGTTTTTCGTTGAAAGTAACTCTTGACGGTGGAAAAATCGATTTTCCGATTTTCATTGATGCTACTGATGCTAATAATGATGGCTATTTGGATATTTTGATTGTGAATTTGGATAGTAAAAGCGTTAGTGTATTTTTTGGATATGGTAATGGCAACTTTCAGACACGCATAACATCCTTCACTGGAGGCGCGTTGACTCCAATGCGAATGTCGTTTGGTGATTTCAATAATGACTCTTTATTAGACATCATTGTTGCTTATCGTGTCTATAAATTTAGTATTATGTTTGGATTTGGTAACGGAACATTTGCTAATAGAAAAACGTTGGCTGCAAATCAAACAATTTCAGCAATTGTGACTTCTGTTGGTGATTTTAACAATGATGGTCATCAAGATATTGTGGTCAGCGAGTGTTTGCCAATGACTGTCAATATCTTTTATGGAAATGGGCATGGTCAGTTTTGGTCTCAAACAATTTTTTCAAACGATATTTTTGGTGTTTTAACTTGGATCAATGTGGGTGATTTTAACAATGATGGCCATCAAGATATACTTGCAACTGAAAAAGCGTCAGGTGTTATGACTCTTCTTTTGAATAGAAATCAATGTAATTCAACGCTTATTTAACTCTAAGATCAATTTATTTAATCACTATATGCTTATTCAAAATAAAATAAACTTTACTCGATGCTTTTAAATTTAATTCAAAAGAAAAGCTAATGAGAGCAAATTGAGAAATATCAAACAATTATTTAGGTTTTAAGAAGATATCTACTGTTTTATTGCTTATTATGTTTGCCATCGCTTATTAGACAGAAAAAAAACAAAAAAATTATCCGATTCTGTCAACATATTCGATAAGAATATATATATATTTGTCAGTAGAGAAAACAAAGCTGAAACAATGATACTTCGTCGATATTTAGTAAAACATTTATTCTTCTTTTTGTTTTTTTTTCTTTCTTTATTTTTGTATCAATAGTTCATTTTATTTGCTTTATTGGTGATTCATATCGATCATAGTTGTGGAACAGATGACGATGATCTTGATCAAGTTATCAAAGAACAACAAAAACATCTCGAGAAACTTCGACAGATGTCCGACGAATTGAAAAAAGATAGAAAACAATTCGAAGCCGATCGAAAGAAATTCAATAATGAAAAAGAATTAAACCAAGTCGTCTATGAAAGTGATGTTATTCATTTGAATGTTGGTGGAGAAATAGTTGCAACAACTCGTCAAACTTTAATTTCACTTCCAAAAAGTTTATTTTCGATTTTATTTAATGGTCGATGGGAACAACGATTACATCATGATGATCAAGAAAATATTTTTTTGGATTTTAATCCAATTGTTTTTCGTCATTTACTTGATCAATTACAATTAAATAAAGGTGAAAGTATTTCTCCTCCATCTGATCCTTCGCTTATTCGAACTTTTGAAAAAATGATGAAAAAATTACGTGTCGAACATTTGTTATCAACATCCGATCGAAATATTTTAACAGTTAATGTTGATGGACAATTAATCACAACTCATTTTTCAAATGGCCTGAAATTAACTAACAAAACTCATCTTTTTATTGATTATCATCCCAAAATATTTCGACATTTTATTAAAATTAACCGACAAAATAAATCACTTTCAATTGATAAACAAATGTTTAACATTTCGACAGGTTTTTTACCTGAAATCTATAGTATCTCTTCGATTCTTTTGCTTTCTTAGACAAAAACAATTCGATTGTAGTGAAACAAATTTTAAATAAACATCAAAATCAACCTTTCACAAAGAATTTCAATGAATTACCTCCTTCGCAACCCAAAGCAAATCTCAAATGGCAACGAAATGCAGAAATAATTGCTGGTAGAAATGGAAAAGGAGACGAATTAAATCAACTTTCGGAACCTGAAGGGATCTATGTTGATGATAAAGAACAATGCATTTACATTGCTGATTATAAGAATCATCGTATTGTTAAATGGAAATTAGATGGTGGAAGTGATGATGGAGAAATTGTTGCAGGAGGAAATGGTAAAGGCGATCAAATTGATCAATTGAATGGTCCAACTGATGTGATTTTGGATGAAAAGAAGAAATCTTTGATTATTTGTGATTATGAAAATAGCAGAGTTGTTCGATGGCCGTTAGAAAATCCAAATGGTGATAATGAAACTCTTATTGAGAATATTTCATGTTGGGGATTAATGATGAATGAAAATGGAGATTTATTTGTTGCTGATTTGGAGAATCATGCAGTGAAACGATGGAGAAAAGATGAAATAGGAAAAGGGAAAGAAGGAAGAATTGTTGCGGGTGGAAATGGCCTAGGAATTAAACTCAATCAATTGAATTCTCCGACATATATTTTCATTGATAGAGAAGAGACAATTTATGTTTCCGATAGCGGAAATAATCGTGTAATGAAATGGTTGAAAGGTGCAAATGAAGGTATTATTGTTGCGGGTGGACGAGGTGAAGGAAATAGTTTAAGACAATTAGATCATCCTTATGGATTAGTAGTGAATGAAATTGGTGATGTTTATGTGGCTGATTCTGAAAATCATCGAATAATGTGTTGGTCATTGGGATCAAAAGAAGGTCGAGTTGTTGTTGGTGGAAATGGTCAAGGAAAAGGGTCAAATCAGTTGAATTCACCCCGTGGTTTATCATTTGATGCTAAAAATAATCTTTATGTTGTCGATGAAGAAAATCATCGAATTCTACGATTTCGTGTTGATAAAAATTTATAATATAAATGAGAAAATAAAGAAGAAAAAATAAATGCTAAAATTGAAAGCTCCATCTATAAACGCAAAATCTAAGACGAAAATAAAAGTTTACCAATAGAACGAAATCAAGTTAAGATTAAAAAAAAGTGAGAAATCTCCAAGTTAAAAGTAACGCAACGATGTTCGCAATGAAAATGCGATGGAGAACTTATAAAGATCTTCTTAATAATGCAACATGTGACTTACGTTATGAAAAAGGAGTTGAACAAGATTATAATACCAATGGTCGAGTACCTGACTTATATGTTGTCGATATCAAATTCGAAAATCAGACCTATTCCATTTAGTAAATCAATTTTCTAGATTTAAAAACTAATTTCAATAATTATTTTTAGTATCAATGATAAAGTTCAGGTCGTTGATATCTTTAAGAAATTGATCGATCTATCAAAAATCAACATCAATTCTGTCGATGATTCATATTTAAAAACTGAAGATGGTCAAAAGACTTTTCAATATTACGATACAATTAAATTTCCTCATCGTGATTTCAATGTACCTTTCAAATTAATCGTACAGAAACGAAATAATTCCAATGATGCAATGCAAATCTTTGTCAAACCGTTAACAGGAAGTTTAATGACATTCGAAGTTCAACAAAACGATACAATTCAATGGCTTAAATGCAAAATCTTTCTTCGATACTCAATTCCAATCCAACAACAACAATTACTTTTCGATGGCAAAACATTAGACGATAAATCAACATTAAACGAATCGAAAATCAATCCCGAAGATGCACTTCATCTTTGTTTAAAAAAATAAAAGAAAACACTTGTTGTTGTTTTTTATCTCTCTGATGATAAGATAAAAACGAAATAAACTTGAGCGTTAACTTTTTATTTTTCATTCAATAATGTTTCGTTTGTTCGTTTTGTTTGTTTGTCTATCGGCAAGTTTCGCGACTAACGAACCGTTGAATTGGGCCGATGTAACAGCAACACGATTAGTCTCGTGTTTTTACGATGATTTAAACGGAAAATGGAAAAATGAATTAGCCTGGCAATCGGGAAATACTTTAGAATCCTTGGCAAATTTCATCTCAATTGTCGATTCACCATTGAAATATATTTTTCACGAAACATTCGTCAAAACCGATATGTACGTCGGTGGCGATTGTTTCGACGATTGGCAATGGTGGTTACTCGCTTGGCTGCAAGCCTATTCAGTCGACTCGAATTTAGATTATCTACATCGAGCTGCACAAGCCTATGAAGTCGTTGTGACCAAAGCTTGGAACCCTTCGATTTGCAACGGAGGAATTCAATGGTGTCCAAAAAATGCGTACAAAAACGCGATTACCAATGAGCTATTTCTCGTTGCCAGCATGCGTTTGCATCCGTATGCGACTCTTGTCGGTAAACCAGCGAATTATTATCTCGATTGGGCGATTAAAGAATGGCAATGGTTCGAACAGAGTGGAATGATTAATAAACAATTTTTGATTAACGATGGTTTGAATTCGCCATCGTGCGAGAATAATCAGCAAACAACATGGACGTATAATCAAGGCGTGATTCTGTCGGGTTTAGGACTATTGGCCAATGCAACGGGCAATTCGAGTTTGTTAGCAATTGCACAGAATATAGCGGATGCAACGATTCAATATTTGACTTATTCGGGTCAATTTCTTCGAGAACCGTGCGAACCTAATTGTGATAATGATCAGAAGCTATTCAAAGGAATATTTATTCGACATTTGAGTTATCTTCTTCGTTATTTAACGGATTCGATTCATATTGAAAAATATCAAAAATTTATTGAAGCAAACGCTCAATCGCTTTGGTCGAATAATCGATGTGTCACTGATGGAACATTTGGAATCACGTGGAATAATCAAACATCGACGCAATGCGATGCAAATCGAGATACTTCATCGACATCATCGGCGTTCGATTTGTTTATTTCGGCAGCTCGAGCTCAATCAACAACATCAACTCGATGGATTTTATTAGGGCAAGGAAATTGTGCAGATGATAATAATGATTCAATGCCGAATTTCTTCAGCGATAAAGTCAATGAAAATGTTTGTCGACAAACAGCAGAAGGAGATCAAGGTTCAGTTGCGTACGATTTCGAATTGAAATGTAATGGAGAGACATTCTGTCGTATTCGAACATTATCTGATCAATCGAAAACACCAGCTGGCTTTCAATACGGTGGTGGAAATGCTCGAACTGTGACTCGAACTAACAAAGAAGGACTAACGAATTGTTTTTTAAAAACAGAATAAATAAATAAATAAAGATAAAAGTTTAGAATTAGATCGGTCGAATCCCATTCTGTACCTTTAACACGAGATATAGTTAAAATTTGTTTCTTATCGAAATTAGTACCATTAAAAACCATTGTTCGTGGCGTCCATGTATAACAATCATCGTATGCAAATCCCATCCATGATATAGAAACAGAATCATCGTTTTTAACTTTGTGCGGTGGAGCAGGAAGCCACACTTCAACTTTGACACTGTTGTTGGCTTCTATTAAAGCAGGTTTTGGTTTATACGATATTCCGAGATCACCATCTCGACAATTTGTTTGCCAATTGTTTGGCACCGATTCAAAATATTGATCGCTTGGTTTTCCGATGGAAAAAATTGTATAGTTTTCAGTTCGTCGAATAAACAACTTCCGAATATCGAATTGGAATCGATGTATTTTTTCGAAAAGAAATTTCTTGACATGGATAAATTTGTCCACTATCAACTTTACATGTTCGATTCGAATACCAATAGTCTTCCTCGATTGATTTATTTGTTGAATGAATCATTGGATATTTAAAATTCAAATAATTTCGAATATGATACGAACTATCGTTGCCCCAATGCTGTGGAAATAAGTCGAACTATATTCCCAATATGTTAAATACGAGCAGTCAGCGTTTTTACCATCTTTATTTACGATTAATTGAACGTAATGTTTTGCTTGTGATGAATTTGGTTCAGCATGACGCATATGTTCCATTACGTATGCAACGACTGTATTGTTTGAAGTTGAATTATGTTGTAAATAAGTTTGTTGATTGATTTCATCGATGACAATTAGTGTTTTATTGTGATCAGGAGAGAAAATAACTTGTTCAGGAAAATTCGGTTGCACTGAATTAACGAAATATTGACCGAATACTAACATTAATACGTAGACGAATAATTTCATTTTTAAATATTAAATCATATAGTTTATCAACAAAGCAAAGATATTTATATCAAGAGACAAACGACACGTTGGAAAAAGATATCTTTACTCGAAAAAAAATTATCTATTATCAACGATATACGAAACGAAAGTGAGGGTGTTTATTGCACTTTGTACGGACTGGATTGTCCCATGAATTGAAACGGTGTTGGTAATGTTAAAGTTACATTATTTAAGTTGAAAGGTCCTCGATCTTGATCAATCCAATTCGTTCGTCGAGTGTGGACAATCTCCTGGAAAAGACCACGTACATCTATGTAAGGCAGAGTACTAAATGAATCATCGTCCTTTGTAGACAGAACGAAAAAGACGTGACTGAATTCTAATGCTTTCTTTCTATATTTTTAGTGAACTTTATTTTCTTTTTATTGAAGTAGCCGATTTAGTTCGAAAATTCGACGTTGTTCAAATGCTCGCCGAGAATCATCATATCGCTTTAGTTCACGATAAATAATTTCTAACATTTTCAAAATTTCTATAACTTTAGCATTCATCGCTGGTAAATGTTTTTGTCTAATTTCAAGAGCATATTCATAGTGAGTTGCAGCAAGAGCATAATTGTGTAATTGAAGAGCTGTTTCACCTAAAAATTTTTGTGTATCAGCAATACCAGGATGATCGGAAGGAAACAAAGCTATTTGAATAAACAAACATATTTCGAAATTTTGAAAAGCTTCGTCAAATCTTTTTAATTTGAAGTACGCCAACGCGATTGAGTTATATGTTTCCAAAACATCAATATGAGCGGAGGGCAATATATTTAACTGATATTCCAGACATTCGTAAAAAGCCATTAGAGATTCTTCATACTGATTCGATAAGTCATATGACGTTCCTAAATTACGTAACGCTTCTATGGTTTTGGAACATGTTTCAGGTAAATATTCTAGTTGAATAATCAGAGCTCGACGATAATTCTCTATAGCATTTAAAAAGTCATTTTTCAATTGATAAAGACATGCAATTTGAACGTAAGCTTCAGCTATGTCAATATGAGATGACGGTAATACATTCTTCAGAAACTCCAAGTATTTTTTGCCTGCAAATATTGAGTCATCATACTGTTTTAATCTATAATAGATAAACCATAGATCGTTCCAGATGTCACCGATTTTTGAATCATTAGAAGGTAGATGCTTTTCGAAAACGTTTTGTGCTTTCTTATAATTATACAATGCACCTGGATAATAGCCTAGCTGCATATAAATCATCCCAATGAATTGATATGTTTCACCAACATCGGGATGATCATGTGATAAAACATGTATCTGTATTTCTAAGTAACATTTGAATCCACGTAGCGCCTTTTCATATTCTTTGGAACAATATTGTTTTAGTGCTCTTTGTTTAAATGTTAAGAATATAACCTCAAATAGCGATTTTTTTCTCTCGGTTGAGGAAAGTTGAGGATTTGTGTTGATTAAATTTTTATATTGTTCAATGGTAAGTGACGCTTGATCATAATTATCTAATTTTATATATATTTTTATAATGTCTACTAGTATGCCAAGCACTATCCAATCTATTTTACCGAAATGTTGAGTTCCAATTTCGTAGCTTTGCTTAAAATCATTTAAAGCTTCAATTAAATTTCCTTTCTTCTTATGACAAGTTCCTCTAAATTCATATGCAGTTCCTAAATCAAAATGTCTAATTGTTGAACGTTCTTCATGAAGTTTGATGTATTGGTTCAGAATGAGCAACGCTTCATCACATTTGTTAGCCGCAATGAGCTGCGGACACACTGTATTCAATTTCAGCGGAGTCATGTACTCAGATAGATTATCGATTGAATATTCAAATGGTAAATCATCATATTTATTATCCTTATCAGATTCATCAGAAGCATCAAGAAGTTCTTGCAGAAAATGCCCAGGTGGTAGTGCATGTTTTTGAAATTTTCTGGCTTGTTTTATAATGAGCGATACATCGTCTGATTGATTTGCCATTGTAAAATTAACACTCAGTTTAAGAAAGTACATAATCCTTGAGGGATGTAACGCAGGTAAAGTTTCGATCGACCTATTGCAAGCCTCATTTTGATATTCAAATGCATCTTTATAATATCCTTGGCGAAGGAGTATTTCACTCTTCAGTATATCCAAGTATCGAGTAAAATCGTCAAACAGAATATTCTGTTTCATGGCTTCGATATCGCTTAACGCAAGATCAAAGTTTCCATGAATAAAATGACTACAAAGTGTTACCATCGCCGTCAAAGTCATGTCACGTTCACTTTCATCAAGTTGATTGGAAACTTCATGGAATAATTGAAAGGCTTCTAATGCTGACTGGAAATTTCCAAGTTCCATATAAACGCCTCCCAACCATATATACCACTTAGGCAAAGTACTCTTATTTTTACATGAGTTGATACATGTATTGATTATGTCTATCATTACATCATGTTGACCCATATCTGAGAATAAGGAAAGCAGAGAATCAATGTTTGGGCATTCAAATTTTGATTGCATATATTTAATCAGTTCAGTGGTTTCTGGATCATCATCTGCTGTTAATGTTAAATGAATACACCAACGAGAATTTTCATCTAGACGACCAATGGATTCAATACGAAAAATGCTTCCCGTTGTAAAGAGATATTCTTCTTCATCTCGATATTGACTCATTCCTTGAATAGAGGTAAAAGCAGCGTCAGTTAACATCGATGGATCAATTGTGATTTCAAAGATAACTGCTATTTCATCGAGTAGAGATGAACTAGCAAACATCAATGCAACATCTTGATTCTTAGAAGTCGATAAGAAATCATTGAAAGATAATAATTTGCCTGTTTTATCTTTAATTTTTTCAAAGTCTGTTGTTGGCATGACCACACCTCTGTAAAGCTTTAAGACTGCAATTATTTGTGTCGTTACATGTAATCTAGCAATTTGTAAATGAAGATCTTTAAGAAATACTCTCATTGCATATAAAGCACGTATATCAAATGTACGTAATGCTGAATTGACTGTTTTATAAAGAAAAATATAGTTTGTATAAAACCATATAGCTTTATTCGGTTCATAATGTTTTCCAAATTCTTCAATTGATTTCAATGTTATTGGTTGATGTTTAAATTTATTCCTGAAGAATTCAATCATATCATTCGTATCATCATTAGAATAAATCATTCCTGTTAAAACATATTTTAATATTTGACAGTAGACAAATCTTGCGTCAAATTTATTTTGATTTGTCGGTATGATTGATGAATCGAGAATATCAATGCCAACGGTATGATTTGCGATAAAAATTTCTATTTGTTGGTAGACAGACGTACTGTTTACTGTAATACATCTTAGGGGTCTGCATTCTGTTGCCCATATTGGCCGCATTGCATGATTTGAACAAACAAGAAAAACTACTTGAATTTGTGAAACATCTAAAACTCTTCGTAAAATTTTCGCACCAGTTGATGGACCAATAATGAGAATGATTCGATTGTCTTTTACATCATTAATAAAATCCACACATTCATCAACATCATCGAAAATAAATAAAATACCAACATTATTCTCTCCAAGTTGATCTTTTACCTTTTGTATATCATCATTATCTCCCATTTGAGAATCATTGAACCACGTAATAATCGTATTTTCTTTTGCAGTTAATAGTTGGCTGTCCATTATAAATTGTGTTGCTTTTTTTTCTCTCACAACTGTTTAAATCGCATTATGTATTTGTTACGAAGCAACTCGCGATAAACTTTAAAAGCAAACTAAAAGCATTATTCTGTACAATTTTGTCTCAAGGAAAATAAAAAAATGTTTGTGACATTTTCATTTTGTTGTTCTTAGGAATGATGTTTGAAAATTTTCTTTGCTATTAATGTTTGTTCGAATTCTTTTTTATATGTAGTTGAAGGTAGAACATAAAGAATAAAACCAAGTATTTGAGGTATATAAGTTAGAAGAATAGAAACCAAAAGCATGTGTCGTT
>Ga0209914_1002675_pt1 | contig 14215 bp, 24 predicted proteins | sample ThiBiot_500_plan_FD_183949 | JGI IMG/M metagenome (GOLD analysis project Ga0209914, IMG submission 183949) | Wastewater bioreactor microbial communities from Cape Town, South Africa - Thiocy_cont_500_plan (SPAdes) | ecosystem: Engineered > Bioreactor > Thiocyanate-remediating > Anaerobic-Aerobic...
CTTCGATCGACCAAATGTTGGAAGACTGTGCCTCGCTCTATAATGTGTCGCAAATCATGCGATATATATGAGACGTATGAACGCGGCAATACGCTGGTTGGAGGGTTGCGCCTATCTATCGTACCATGTCGACCTTTGGCATAGGAACCTCACGCAAAATGTTCGGCGATGCTAATTGGAAGCTCTTGTAGTCGAGCGGCAAGGTTGAAGTATGCTCGAGATGCTGTGCAATTAGCGATGCAATCAGGATCTTGGTGTGCGCAGCTTCTTCCCAGTTTCGTTTCTGAAGCCACACACGCACACACGACAAATGAGAGAGAGAGAGAGAGAGAGAAGGGTATGAATATCGACCTTGTCGGCTGGTAAGAGTTGCTCAGCAGAGGAGGGAAGCACAACGTACGCTGCTATGCAACGATGAAATGTTCTCAAGCCACGTTACACGCATGGCAGGAGAGTGCGCATAGCTATTGGAGAACTTGAGATAAAGCTCTGCGAGGAGTTCGGTGTCGTTGCGGTTGTTTGCGAGCTGCTCGTTGTAGCGTATCAGACTGGTGATTTGCTGTACGACGCTGTCGACTGTCGCAACGGGAAGTTGGTTCGGACAGCCTTGCTGGCGAGCGCAGTACGCGACAATCGCTTCGAGCGACTCACGCATGAACTGGCTGTCTTTAAGCTTCTCTTCGCCCACCATGCGTGATACGGCGACAGTTGCTTGCAGTTTGGTGCGAGACACGTCTCCCGCCACGCGAGCATTGGCCTGATGGTAGAGCGCCAAACCAATGGGAGTTAGTGTATGAACGAGTGAACCAACGGCTCTTCTAGGCACTTGAACAACGTACTTGCAACAAATAGTAGAACATAGAGCTTGCTTTGCTGCGAATCAATGCGTCTCGTGCGTTACAGTGCTGCAAGATACCATGGCAAAGTTGCTCACAGTAGTTGAGGTTGCTTTGCCTTTACGTTACGAAGCATACAGCGAGTGAGTAGATGGCAACAACGCTGATAGTTATGTGCAAGAGAGAGAGAGAGAGAGAGAGAGAGAGAGAGAGAGAGAGAGCGCGCGCGCGCAATCGTACATAAAGATAACACTGGATAGCTTGGTGATCAGGTACGGCAATGAGTTGTAGAAAGCCTGCAAGAAGACTCGGCTACAATTGGCAAACAGCTGCCTAAAGATCGCCAACACAGCGGCGACGAGCGCGGAGGCGCTGGGTTCTTGCAAATCTCGCTCAAAGGTTCGAATGAAATCGATGGCCAAGCCTTGTACAGCGATGCAAATAGATTCATGCAGCGGGGGCACCGACTAGCAACATGGAAATAGTCGCGGGTGAGAGAGAGAGAGAGAGAGAGTGCGCGCGCGCAACGGCTGAGTGACTGAGCTACTGCTTGGTGACGTACGAGAAAGACCTCGCAGGTCAGAGCCAACAGATCCAAGAAGCTAATCTGGCATATTTGCGTCTCGGATTGCCACCAGTTAACGATCGCTGTTCGAGATGAGTTTCTCAGTACCCACACGAAGCAAAGCAACCAGTCCATCTTGGCGTCCTCGGCGAGGTCGCGCTTGATGAAATCCGCGCCTTCGACAGCGATAACAACGAACGGAAGATACAAGCCGGCGATTCGTTGTCGTCGAATGGGATCTTGGAAGCGAGGATCGGCTTCGTGCGATTGGAATAGATTTCGCAACGTAGTGATGGCCTATACCAATCGCAGTAGCAACAAGACATCGTCGTCGTCGCCGTCGTCGTCATCATCAGCAGCAGCAGAATCAGCAGCATCAGCAGCATCAGCAGCATGATCATCACGAGAGCAGATCGTGGTTGGTGTGGAATATTTGGGCAGTCGTGGCGCGTACCTGCTCGCGAATACGACGCTTTTGGCGGAGGCTTGTGCGAATCTCGCGAAGCAACAAGCCGGCAAAGAAGTGCTTCCTCCAGAAGGAAGAGACGAGGTCGCTCGAGTTATCGTTGATCGCGACTTCGGTCGGAATGTTCAACGCAACATAATCACGGTAATCCGAGATGTGCTTGAGGAAAGTAAACTTCATGGTGACCGTGATGAGACTGTCGTTGCTCGGGTTCAGGCCGGTGAGGATGTGGTGAATGATCTGGAACACCAACCCCGGCTCCATCAAAGCCAAGAGGTCCTTCATGAAGATGGGGAAGATCACCATCGTGTCCAGGTTTTGCGCAGCCTCGCAGAACAAGATGTAGAGGAACTTGCGCAAGGTGACGGTGAACGAAAGCGGGAAGAGCTCGGCCGGAGGTCGGCCTGCTGCTCCTGTGTAGCGACAAGGAGAAGAGAGGCGCATGAGATGGAAGAGCATAACGCGGTGCCTCACCGTCGATTGTACACTAATAATAACTCGTTGGGATTGCTTGTGGCAGTGGTGTGATGTGGTGTTATGGTGAGATGGTTGCGGTTGTGGCAGAGGTTCGTACGTTGCTGTTGGGCGTAGCTGGTCATTGATTTGATCATAATCATGAGCGGGAACCAGTGAAGTCGGCTGTCGGTAAATCGAGTATCCTACAAGGAGAGTAACAGAGTGAGGTTGAGTTGTTTGAGTCGGGAATTCGTTGCGTAGGTGGACAGCATCAAGGCAAACGAAGCACACAAGCGATGCCCTCATAGTTGCACATACCTTTTGCTCCAAAAAGTATACCAAATGCTCGCAGAGCTCCTCAAAGACCAATCGTGGAGCACGCTCGGGATTGTCAAAGATATATCGCACGTACGCAACCAACAGGGGATTGTGGTTGGTCTTTTGGTCCGAGAAAGCATTGACGCTGTTGTAGATGGTAAGGAGCTTTTCGTGAGCGGGAAAGAGGTCCTCCATTCTGAATGGGAGTTGGAGTGTCAATGCATACCTCTTGAGAATGGAGAAGATGGCAGCCGTGACTCCGCGCGACACAGTCTTGTCGTCGTCGAAGCTCATGATGCGGAAGAGGCTATTGAGGAGTGCTGGGAAGTAGAGCATGGCGATATTGGGTGGAAGCTCTTGAATGGCTTTGAGTGCAGCCTGCCGGTAGATGCGTACTTCATAAGTAAGGTGCAAGGCGCGTAGGTTGCAACGAAGAGAGCGGCGGCGGTGGCAAGCTCGAATCGTACAGCTTTGTCGACCTCCGGGCGAGGTTCGATGGTGCAACCAGGAACAAGCGGCAAAAAGGCATTCAAGGCATCGTCACAGTTATAGATCGATGATTCCAAGCGTACGCCGAACGAGAAGAGCGGCTTCTTGTTATCGATCCAGCGAAAATGCGTCTGCACCGATGGCTCGAGATAGTTGGGCAGTATCGCGTAGGCGACCGGGATGGTGTGAACTCCGTTCGGGATCACGCTGCTCGTCAATCATCATCATCATCATCAGCATAATAATCGATCAGCAATCAGCAATCAATGATCGACGATTGATCGATGGTTGGATGGATGGAGCTCGCAAATATGAAGCCCATCTGCGTACCGGTCGTTCTCGTAGATTAGCATCGATGTTCGTCCAACAAGCGTACGAGGCTGCTTCTTGGTGAGATTAATGTTGTAGAACGAAAATACCAAGTGATGGCGACCGGTCAATCGAACCGGTAGCTTAATCTTGATCTCGTCGCAAAATTGCGGCCTACAAACGAGAGCGGAAGGTTACGGTTGAGCGACCGACAATCAGCACGGTGACGACGGTGAATACGTACTTTTTCTCTCGGAACGTGACACTGGTAGCAGCTCGGCGGCTGAATTGTGTCGGGCCCCATGCCGAGTACACAATCTACGCAAGTAGATGGGAAGCGTTAGCACAAAATGCATCCGAGTACGCCGAGCAAAGTAGTAGATACCTCGGGTCCAAGTTCATCAGGATCGGTATCGTCGTCCTTCAACGTCACCTCCACTTGGAGGTTGGGGTGATGCATCTTGACGAGAAGCGGGTAGATATAGAGGTTGTTCACATATTCGACCATCGGAAGTCGCTGAATACCAAATCGTTGGATGACTTTGACCGCCTATTATCGCGCCATACGTTAGTTGGTTTGTTGAGTAAATACGAAAGCAAAGCAAAGCACACGAGAGAGAGAGAGAGAGAGAGAGAGAGAGAAGGGATGCGGCATACTTGATTTGAGCTTGGTGGCACCAGAGCACTCAAGGAAGGTGACAATCGACCAGGGATCACATCCTCAGGGGCGAGCTTGCGGACACTGATCGTAAGTGAGCCGGGGACGCTATTCTTTTGTTTCTGGTCCTTGGCCAGTTGCTCAAAGATGTACTCATCGCTACAGGAGCGGAAGAGCTTAAAGTCGTCGAGTTGCGTGAGATGGCTACAGCCACCGTTCTCGTCGAATAACGGCGCCGAAGTCCAGACGAATGGCTGGAAGATGATGCCTTCACGTTGCAGCAACTCGCTCGTCTCCTTGGCGAATCGGTCAATGTCACGTTGTTTGAGCTAAGGATTCCAAGTTGGCACACATCGATGTGAGTGGTACCCATCAACCAACCAACCAACCAATCAATCAATCAACTCCCCAACCAATAATACACTCTCAAGTGTTGGCGCAATAATCGTACCGTCTTTGCCTTCAAGTACGGCAGCACGTCCTTGTCGAGCTCTCCTCGTAGGACTTTGTGGATGCGGAGCACGAGGTGAATGTCGGGTGACGGCTTGAGCAGCTGAAAGATGCAAGAGTTGCACTCGACGAGCGAGCCAGCTTTGCATTGCGCATTGAGCTCGGGGCTGTTGAGATCAAACGTGAAACTCTCGGAGATTCGTTCCTGGTTCACGAGATCGTACAATGCCATCGTACAAAAGAAAGGCTCGGCAAAGTCGAGCTCAAAGTTCAGCGCTTGGCATTCGATCAAGATTTGTATACCGCTGCAACAATAACAACAACGACAACGACGACAACAACAAGAAGCAGCAGAACACTTGAGTTCTGGAGGTCATTGAAGCTGTACTGCCGGGATGGAGCACAAACGTACGACTGAGATGAACGAAATATGGTTGGTTCGGTGTGGGTCTTGCGCGGTGTGATGCTGTTGGCCTCAGAGGCAGTGGAGGTGGGAAAGAAGGGTTTGGGATGTATCTGTTCATCATACATGAGTGAGTGACCGGACGGAGAGAGAGAGAGAGAGAGAGAGAGAGAGAGAGAGAGAGAGAGAGAGAGAGAATGATGTCGTACCTCGACCTGAACTCGTTCGCACTCAGAAATCGATTCAAGCTCAGTAGGACCCTCAATCTCCTCGGACAAAGATCCAATAGGCTTCTCGGTGAAAGGAGTATGCTTGAACTCTTGGGTCTCGCGGGCGGTATTCAACTACATAACGCGAATGCAACAATGAGTAGTCGATAGAGAAAGGAGATGAGAGGCAGAGGATAATCATACGCGATCACCATCCCCAACTGCGATCGAACCGGCGTTGATTGTAAAGCCTCGTCCACGAGAAGGAGCCTTCTTGTCAAGACCAACGTCCAAGGCAGAGTTGCGAAGGACGCGCCATTGAGGAGAGTAGACGCCGAGGCACTCCTGGATAAAGCCGCTCAATTCGGATGGGTTCGAGATGGCCTATGGAGTGATACCAACCAACCAACCAACCAGCCAGCCAACCAGCCAACCAGCCAGCGAGCCAATAGAAGCAGCAACAGCGATAGTTTAGGTGAGCAAGTGGTTCGGATGAGGATGAATGGTTGTCGAGAACGAGAGCGAGAGTAAGACGCAATATGCCGTACTGGAACGATGGGCTTGACGGTCTCGAGGGTGCGGTCTTGCACGTCGATGTACAACTCACGCTGTCGAAACTCGAAGAGGTCGCGTACGACCGTCTCTTGTTCGCGAGCCTCATTGAGCTGCGTGCGGAAAGAGGTCCAATCGATATCTACCTCAGGCTGGAGCTGCTCGTAGGCCGGTGCCGTATCGGGGGTGCCTTCGGCGTTGAGTAGTGAGCCCGAAGAGGCAGCAGCAGCAGGCATGAGTGAGAGGCCCGAGGACGAGCCGTGTGGCGTGGCGATCGGAATGGGAGGCGAGGAGGTGCTCGTGGTGATGGGCGATGAGGGTGGCAGCACGAGGGCACCAACGGGCGGCTGGCTGAGCGCGCGCGAAGGTGTGGAATCGAGCGAGCGAGCATGGCCAAGCACGAGCCCCGTGGGTAGGGCGGGAAGGGGAGATGCATGGGCGTGGGCGTGGGAGCCGCCACTTGCTCCACTGTTGATGTTGTTGTTGTTGTTCTCGAGGGCGTGGCTTTGTGAGCGCACCAGACCCGGAGGCGCGCCGGCGCTGAACGACTGAACCAACGTGGCGACAGGCGAGGCCGGAGGCGGAGGCGAGGTCGAGGCCAACGGAGGTAGTGGGGAAGGGAGTGGCGCAGGGAGCGCAGCGTGTTCGGCGACGCGCTTGTTCGAGAGCTCCCGAGCGAGCTCAGGTTTGAGCGGCGGTGGGATAGGCGCCGACCTGGTGTCGACAGCGAGAGCGCGGGGCGTCTGCGCGTCAGCCATTGCGGCCACTCGCACAACAGGCTTCACACGGACGAGCGCGCCGCTTCCTCGAGCCTACGAGAGACGAGGAGATGTGACAAGGAGCGAGTTCAAGGAAGACCGCTTGACCAGCCCACACGAGCACTGACTACACGCGCGCGCACGGCACGGACGGATAGACGGATGCGACCAACGACGACGATGACGACGCTGCTGGTGAACAACGGAACACGCGCGTCACCAACGCCCACTGGCTCGCCAAACCGAACCAGGAAGCGAGATCGCCGTCGAACACCAACGACACTACAAGAACGCGCGAGCGCACTCTTGTTGTGTAAGGTGGAGCGGGGAGACGCAAACGAGCGAGCGAGCAAGCGAGCGAGCAAGCAAGGTACAACAGCCACCGCCACAACAGCAAACACACAGAGCAAAGAGACGCGCCAGCGAAGAAGGCGCTGCTTGTGTTGTTGCTGAGAGAGAGGAGAGGAGGGGTAGAGCGAAGAAGCGAAAATACAGACGCGCCACTCGCTGTTTCGCTGTTTCGCTCTTTCGCTATTTCGCTCCCGCCAATCGATCGACACCTGCGCGCAAACAACCACCCAGTCGTTCGGGAAGGATGATCTTCTTCTTTTGAGTTGAGGGGCACTTAAATAGAGACACACGAGCAAGGATGGAGTGGTGGAGTGGAGTGCATGAACAAAACGATCGACACACAACGAAATGTCTTCGCGGTTGGCGGGAGAGGTCGATCGATAGCAGGAGTGGTGATGCTCGGCACTCTGGAGCTCCTTGCGGTTGGTTGTTGAGACATTGTGCGTCGATAGGAAAACAGTGGTGGGAGAGTGATATAGATATCAACAGCTTGGAGAAGGCAGAGGTGGAGGTGGAGGTGGATTCATGGACAGAAGGAGCTGATTGGGTATGGGATGGCAAGCCACGCTTTCGCGAGTCGAGTCTGGTCGATTCGACTTGGACATGGTAGCGGTGCGCTGGCAACGAGTGGCAACTACACGCTCGAGCGCTCTAGCCGACCGGGATCTTGACTCGCAGGTTGCGAATGTCATCTTGAATGTCGTACTCCTTGACGATGGTGGCGATCATGATGCCAAGGGCGGCGAACATCAACGCCATGGCGAAGAGGGCGCTGAGGGTCCAGCAAACCTTCCAAAGTGGATGCGTCCGAGAGAAGTCCGATGGCCGGTACGCAGGCGCAGGCATGCCGCCGTACGGTCCGCCCATACCGCCACCCATACCCATGGCCGGGGGACCCATGCCCATACCAGGGGCGCCCAGAAGCGGCTGAGCAAAGTCAGGTGCCGGCGCTCCGAACGACACGTTGTCTGCTCCAGGGCCCATCATGTCCATGGGCGACGAGAGGGTCATCGAGGTCGGTCGGCCGCCACCGCCGCCGCCGCCAAAGTCAAAGTCATTGATATCCACCGCGTCAAAGTCGTCCTAGACGCACAGAGAGAGAGAGAGAGAGAGAGAGAGATGAGCGGCCACGCTACAAGAGCCGCTGGAGGCGTGCCGCGCAACAACCCAACTGGCTAGAAGCAGAGGTGACGAGAGCATACCATTGGGGTCGATCAAGGTGGCTGGCCTTGGTGTTGTGTAGGATACCGAGCAGAGCGTGACGAGCGACAACGACGACGAGGGAGGACGAGCAACGACGAAAAGGCCAGCCTCCTCTCTCGTTCTCCTCTCTGCCACCAAAGCACCGCGTATTCGCGCCGCCTCTCCTTGTGAGCTCTTCCTCTGTGCACTGCCCGCTGCCTCCTCCTCGTTACGACGCCAACTGAAGCCACCGGTCTGAGGGGGGCGTGGTGACAACACCTGGCGAATGCTTGGAGTTGTAAGCAGGCTCTCGCGTGCATGACGGCAAGCAGAGGGAGGAGAAGAGTAGAGCAATCGGGGCACGATTGAGCTCGAGCGGCACGGTAAAACAGAGAAGACCAGTTTTCGTTCCTATTCCCCTCGGCCGCACGCGTCCTCAGGCGAGAGTAGGGCAGCAGGAGGAGAGCGCGGTTTTTCTCGTTGCCACTCGCCATCAGAGGAAGGAGAGTAGAGCGCCTCGCAACCACTACCAACGCGCTGCGCCTTGCGTCTCTGTGCTGCTTGTTCCTCTGCTTCCCTCCTCTCGTCGCCACCGCCCACCTCCACCGGCCCTGTAGACCTTTGCGCTCCATGGCTCGGTTCGCTCTGGCCTGCCTGGTGGCCGTGTGCCTCCTTGGCACCTTCGCCATGGGCACCTTTGTGGGTGCGTTGTAGCCCTAGCGCTTGCCCGACAGTCCCACCCGCGCGCGCGCGCGCCTCGCTCTGATATGCAGCCAGCCAACTATCGCTCCCTGCTGCGCTGTTGTTACTTGCGTCTTTCTATGACTCACACGGACACGGCTCTTCACAGACACCATCTACACGGGCACCTTTGATGGTACTCAGGTGTCTCCTTCGCCCATCGTATCGACCCAGAATGCGGGCACCATCGTTTGTATTTACGTGCGCAACACCAACGTACGTGCGCAGCCCTCTTCCTATTCCTACCCTTGTAGTCTTGTTGTTGCTGCTGGGCCGAACAACGCTGGTGTTAGTGCTAGTGGCGTTCGTCGTCGTGATGGTGGTGGTGATAATAGCGGTTGTACACAGTGAGGTTCATGAGCTCAACTGTTCACTTACGAGTTGTGTTGTTTGCGCCTGTCTATCTCTCCAGCCCAAGACGCTCGACTGTGAGTTGCAAACCACGATCGCTGGAGCTACTTCGGTCGGTATCTACCTTGGCTCGCGTGGATTCGCTGGCTCGTTGCTCTACACCTTCCCGTCGCAGACTGCGGGGTATGTATCAAGAATCGCTGACCTCTTCTTCGATCAGGAGGCTCTTGCGATGCGGCACCCACAACGGATCGCGAGAGAGAGAGAGAGAGAGAGAGAGAGAGAGAGAGAACTGTACGCTTGGATATTAATTGTGGTGGGTGTGGCGTAGTGTCTATGCGCAAAACTTCCGAACCGTGTTCCAATTGGCCGATCAGACTGGCTACACTGTGGCGCAGCAAGAGATCGACTTCTTGAGCGGCAGCTGGTATGTCCAGATTGGCTCGACCGACTTCCCGAGCGGTGAGATCCGAACCCAGCTGGAGCATCAAGTATGTTGCTGCTACTGCTGCTGCTGCTAGCGACGCTCTCGTCTCCTCGCGCTTGCGCTCTCGGTCATTAACCAGCATTGCGATACTGAACCATGAATAGGATCGCTTCTATGCTCGTCTCAGTAGCGAGTTCACGGTGCCGATTGCTAGTGGCACTACCGCTCATGCTATTTTCCTTGCCACCTACACCTTTTATGATCCTAAGCGAACGCTGGTACGCGCTCGAGGCTTCTTGATACACCTTCACAGCTCAACCATTTTCCTCACTCGTATTATGATGGTGATGATGACAACAACAGCAAACGGATCTCGTCCACAGCGTCCTGGCGCCCACTGGTGCTGAGATCCGCAGTGCCTACTTTGGTACGGTTGGCCCACTTGTCCACTCGTTCCGAACCTTTACCAGTCCTTCGTTCGAGAGTATTCCGGTATGTCTACTTGCGTGTGCTCGCTTCGCTGAGTAACTGGTTACAAATCGTTACATTCATATTCATTCATATGCATTCATTCATTATAGTATACCATTGGTGAGGAGACCGATGTGTTCAATGATGGACACTACGTGCAAATCTTGACGGCTTCGAACCCGAACGGTGCTATCCGCGGCCAAATTCTTACTATCGAGAAGTACCCTACGGTATGTGTGTGTGTGTGAGAGAGAGAGAGAGACTTTTGTTGGATATTTGTAGTTTTCGTTCTGCTTACACATTATTCTCCACTCCAGATTGCCTTCACTGCGCGTCTCGAGGGCCGTCAAGTAGTTCCCGATGTTAGCACTCGCTCTCGTGGCTGTGCCATCTTTGCGTATGACTGTAGCGCGGCCCGACTGGACTATTTGGTGTTCCACAACGTGCCTTCGGCCTTGAGTGCTAGTATCTATGCTGGTGCTCCTGGCGTTGCTGGCAGCCTGTTCTTCGATCTCTCGCGCTTCCAGAACCCGATTTTCGGTTCGCAAATCCTCACGGCTGAGGAGGAGTACTTGTTGTATCAGAAGCAGTTGTACGTTGGTATCTCTTCGGTCGCGTTCCCCAATGGTGAGGTATGAATAATTGCTCGCGCACGTCCATATCTACCCATACTCGCGCTCTCTCTCTCTCTCTCTCCAGTCCCATCTAACCCGTTATTTTTATCATGTGCGTACACACACGTACAGCTTCGTGGTCAAATTGATACCGAGTACGATTTCTACGCGTACATGTCGGGTCTCTACGTCTCGCCACCAGTGTCGACGCCGGCCGTCGGTTGCGCGCTGTTCCAGATCCCGACCACCAACCGCTATGCGCTCTACTACAGCGTCCATCACTCGGTGTCGTCATCGATCGGCGTCGAGCTTGCGATCGGCAACGTGGGCCAGAATGGCTTGCTCGACAAGCCGCTCCGCCGCACCGGCAGCCCGATCATCGGAACCGACGAGATCATCGACGACGATGAGCTTGACCACTGGCTGCGCGGCCAGTACTACATTCAAGTTCGCAGCAGCAAGTATCCCAACGGTGAGATCCGAGGCCAGATCTACCGCGTGGCGCCGTGCACCGTATCGCGCTACTCGAGTATCACGGTGAGCAACGGTGGCGTCAACGCTGGTGCTGGTGGCCAGGCCGGAGGTCGCCCGGTCGAGGTCGACCCCGTGCGCTACACGCCGGCGCCCTACAGTGCCGCCACGGGCTACAATCCCATCAAGCTCTATTACGACAATGGCGTCATTAACGAGACGCCGGCGCCGTACTCGAACTTTTACATTGAGAGCTCAGTCGTGCCGCCGCCTCCACCGCCCAACGTGCCTCCGCCGCCGCCTCCTCCCGGCACGCCGCCGCCGCCGCCTCCTGGTACCCCGCCGCCGCCTCCTCCTCCGAATCAGCCACCGCCGCCTCCGGCCGTCGTTCCACAGGCCCCCATTCCGCTCGTGGCCCCAGATGCCCCGTACCAAGTGATGGCCTCGCTCGACCTGTTCATCTCGAACCAAGTTGACGTCTCGGCTGCTTCGCATCCTGTCGCCAGTCTCGTGTTGGCGTACCTCTCGTGTGCAGTGTTCATCATCCTCCTCCTTGCTTAGAGTGTCGATCGCACGCGGCATTGACTTTATTATTGCTGCAACGTTTGTTTTCATTCCAACGCCCGTACGTTCGCCTTCTCTCTCGACCTGCCGCTGCTCTTCGTCGCACCCTTTTATCGTTGGTTGTCACGTGGTGCTACATTGCATTCCTCTGTGTGCCCGTGCAACCCAATCACTGCACGATATTTATTGGTACAAGCAACCAAATCTCTCCTCTCCTCCCCTCTCCAATCTCCTGTTCTTCTTCTTCCTCCAGTGCTGCACCTCTCGCTCTCACTCATCCTCCTATCTTCTGGCACATAAAATAATTATCTCTCATTCACATCGTCAAACTTCCTCGTCCTCAAACTCTCGCCCTGATACGGCCAAGTGTGGTGTCAGAGTGTTGCTCACTCATCATCATGATAGTCGTGGCGGTGGCGGTGCCTCGGAGCCTTGTGCGTCGTCGCTGTGCAGCTCGGCCTCGCCAGCCGTCTTCTTTGTCTTTGTTCTTCTTCTCTTATTGCTGAACCTGGTGCGTCCGGTGCCGGCGACGATAGTCGCTGCTGTAAGTACTTTCTCAGTGTTGCGCTGCTGTGGAAGCTTGCAAGCTCCTCTTCGTGCCCTACCGTACCAGTACGTTACTTGTGCGACAGAAAGGTTACATTGTTGCGCCAAGTCGGCCTTATCACTCTCGCTCGGGTACGGATTACGAGCAAAACTATGGCCCCAATACACCAACGTTGGTTGGTTAATAGATAGAAGAAGATAGATCGATCACGATCGGGAAAGAGAGCGCCCACGCATACCATTCCTCGAGTCTTTGTTTCACTGCTCTACTTAATGCAACACGCTGTGGCCGTCCCTTGCCTGATACATGCCTTCTCCGTACGATGGTCATCGCTTGTTGAAAGCTTGTCTGTAGCACTCGTTGCTAACAACAAACCGATTGAGCAGATCAGCAACAAAGTCGCGCACCGCGCCAATACTCGCTCACTCACTCACTCACTCGCTCGCTTGCTTGCTTGTAAGAGCGTGTGCGCGTAGTGCTGGAAGCGAGCTTTGTACCAAACTATCAAAAGAGTGATCCAGGAGTTGCAAGCGAAGTTGCTGCTCTTGCTCGAGAACCGGTCGAAAGGCTTGTTGGTCCTGCAAAGAGATTACAGACAGAGTGAGCGCGCGAGATCAGGTAGCCACTCACACACACGAGAGTGCACGATCTAGATGTTCACCCACAAAGGAGTCATGCCATCGTACGTACATGCAGCGTTGCTTTGATACGCGAGCAATATCGTGAGCGTAGTGCTTCAATTCGTTCCTTCTCTGTGGCCATCGACCGACAACGAGAAATGCAGTTGTGAGTGTCATTCTCAGCGAGCGAGAGAGAGAGAGAGAGAGCGCGCGCCATCGGAATACCAATGTCAAACTGTGCAAGTAATTCGGATGCTGAGGTGGGATTCGGCTCGGCTGTCGAGGAGCGCTCATCGTGTGCCACGAAGCTGGTGGCTCTGGCGAGAGAAACGTTGCCGGTGACGTCCCGTTGGTCGATTCCGAATGGACGAACAGGCTGACGAGCGCTTGCGGCAAGCGTAGCGATGCGATACGCATCAAAGTTCTTCTGTGTAGGTATAAAGCATGATACAAGGAACGGGTTAAATGCCGCACGGACTCAGGCAAGGACGAATCGAATCAACGATCGGGCAGCACCACCCCGACTCCTCGACATACCAGTGGTTGCTTCCGTTTCGCTATCTTGGAGAGCGCTATCGCACGAGCATGCGCAATCGAAGCCGAGAGGAGCGTGTGGCAGCTCGCGTCCGACCGCGAAAGGAGCTGGTGCAGCAGCTGTTGGTCCTTGAGATCCAAGCGCCGACCGAGAAGCAGCTCATGCGAGCGTACAAGCTGCATTTCCAGGCGCGCGTCGCCGTTCAGTGTCTCTCGCCGATGGCGTTCGCACGGCAGGCGGGCGTACGTACGTGTGCAATCTCCTTCATTGGCAGTGCAAGAGACGCAAGCTTCGCTGGCTGTTGTGAGGACTTGAGGGCCGGAACGCGACGGGCAGGAAGCAACGCGAGAATGGCAGCGGTACGTGGATTCGGGGTACGTGCTGCATTCGTGCTGCTGGCCGAGTTTGTGGGCGAGGTACTCTGCGTGGAGATGGGAGCGGCGGTGGCGGTGGCGGTGTCGGCATCGTGCGAGTCGCCGCGAGGTCTGTTTGGCAGTGTCATATCGAAGGAAGGCACTACCGTGCCACACGGAGGTGGGAGTCGACGGAGAGGGTGTTCGTGCGCGTGAGTAGCGTGCCAGAAGTGGCACGAAACAAGTGAGACACCACACAACCAACGAAGAGCGCGAATGTGCGTGTGTGTGCCACAAACGAGCCAGAGAGAGCGAGCGAGAGCGGTACGCGCGCGCAGAGAGGAGAAAAGCGCGCCAAAGGAACAACATCAACAACTATAGAGGCACTTGCAGAGGGCTTCGATGAAGGCTTGGGGGCAGCCAATGAGCAGCGCGCCACTTCTCCGAAGGCTGCCTTGACGTACTGTGACGAGTGGCTGAGTCAGTGCTCTTTCTGATTTCGCTCCCGCGCTGAGCCGA
>Ga0209914_1002676_pt1 | contig 14213 bp, 18 predicted proteins | sample ThiBiot_500_plan_FD_183949 | JGI IMG/M metagenome (GOLD analysis project Ga0209914, IMG submission 183949) | Wastewater bioreactor microbial communities from Cape Town, South Africa - Thiocy_cont_500_plan (SPAdes) | ecosystem: Engineered > Bioreactor > Thiocyanate-remediating > Anaerobic-Aerobic...
ACGTAGCCCTGATGGTCAAGAACGCGATGGAGAACGCCATCCACATTCGCGTGCCGACACCGACCAAGGTCTTTGTCGGACCGTCGCTCGCCAATCGAACGCCATTCGAGCTGCCGGGCGACGCTGCGTCGGGCTCTGGCTCGCTGCCAACCGAATCCTCTCTTCCACTCAGCCTTCCTCTCGATTGCCTCGACGAGTACATGGCTGATGACCACGTGCAAGACGACGGCGACGACGGCGATGGCGACTTCCTCGCCACGAGCACCACCGAGACCTCCAACAACGCAGCAGCATCATCATCCTCTCTCATCGCTGCAAGTAGTAGTGTCGAAGAGGCTGATGATGACGATATGGTCGACTGCTTGCTTGGCCTCGATGATCATGATGATGACGATGATGACGGTGCACAACAAGCAGATGAGCCGACTGTGCCAGCCAGCCACACGACAAGTGCGACTTCCGCTGTACTGGCAAGTACCGTGGTTGATCGAAGTAGCATCTATGCTGACGTGATCGGACTCGGTGCCGGTTTGACTCTCGGCGATGACGATTGGTTGGCAGAGTAAAGCGGCTATCTCTCTTTCGCGCTCGTTTTGACCCAAAGAAATTGCTTTCACGAACAGCCGAGTTCTTGAGAGATGATGGTTATAGATTGTTGATGATGTGACGAGAGAGGAGGAGAGAGAAGCGAGGAACTCAGCGGCCGTACGAACGAGTGTTACACAATGAGAAGAAGGAGGGCTCGAGAAGAAAACACAACCACAACTACCAACTGCTACTGCAACTACGAGACACACACAAACGCTCGACGATCGACGAGTATTGGTACAATAAAAGGCACGATGGACAGAGATAGAAACACACAGACACGCATACTCAACACACACACATGCACACACACACGCACGCACACGACCTCACACCCAGGTGGAAGAGCGTTGGGAGGAGATGACGGCGGCAGTGAAGGAGAAGGGGAGGAGGAGATAGAGCGTTGACGAGCGATTCGAAACAGATTGAATGGACGAGATACGTGATACGTGAGGAAGGCAAGAGAGAGATGACGACAAGGAGACAGACAAAATCAGCCAGCCGACGATGGAACCAGCTACTACTTGAGCGCACTTGAACGAACAAGTAAGCAAGCAAGGGCGAGCGAGGAAAGTACAAGCGAGTGGCGACGAGAAGGCATGTAGGATGAGGAGATGACGTGTGGTGGCGAAGACGCACTGTCAGAGTGTGCGCGCCTGTCGCGCTCGGTCATCGGTGCCACATCGCCTACAGCTGCAGCTTGGCCTCGAGCTGGTTGTACACCAACGTGAAGTTGTCCTTGCGGATCTTCTCCCACGTGGTCGGCTCAAAGTAAATGTACGATCCACGCTCGAACTGCTGCGTCTTGGCGATGGGTTCGGTGCCCGGAGCACGCGTGAGCCACTTTCGGAGTTCCTTGTGGAATCGCCACTCGCGGTTGTACCTGTAGCATCACGACGAGCCACGTGAGTCGCTAGCACGGACGAGCATCAGAGCGCGAGTCAAGAAGCGTGTACATACAGTTCCACGGAAGCAGCCAGCTGGAGGGAATCCTTCGGCATGCTGTAAAAGATATAGAACAACGTCTCCTCGGAGAACTGGCGTGTTTTGATCGAGGGAGGCTATTGGTGTGGTAGTATCGGTGAGTGAAAGAGAGAGAGAGAGAGAGAGAGAGAGAGAGAGAGAATGAGAACCTACCTGTACAGGTGGTTGCACATAATAACACAGAGGGAGATGGTAGTCGGGATCTCTTCGAGACGGACTATCGGCAAATGGCGATGCGAATGTTGCATACAGACACTCGGGCGAGTTGAGGTTCAGACCGAGTGTCGTAAGATCCGTGCCGAGCGCCAGCGTGTTGAGATCGGGATCGGTCATGCGAATGACTCCTAGCAGGCCCAACAGGCCGTAGCGATTGTCCTTACCTGATGGAGGTACTGCGGCAGAGCCAGCACCGCCAGCAGCAGCAGTAGAGCCAGGTACTTGCGCTTGGGCCTGCTGTAGAGGCGACGGTGACGGCGCTTGCGAGTGTAGCTGCGCAGCCGACATTCCTAGGCCGGTTTGCTGCCCTTGCAGCGGATGTTGCTGTTGTTGCATATGCTGCAGGCCCATTTGCGCGGACGATGGCGGCACTTGCTGCGACGGATGGTGTTGCTGCGGAGCCGTTGACTGTTGCGGTGGTTTCGCACCGGGCATATACGCAGCAGCCTTCTTGCCGTACGACTGATCGTACGGTGGGCGCGCTTGTTGCGCTTGCGCCAAGGTCGGGAAGGCGCCATGCTACAGGAGGGATTATGCGGCACCAGCGAGTACGGTTAGCAGACTAGAGTAGTACGACTCGACCACGCTTGGGGGAGTCGTAATTACCGAAGCATAAGGAGCGTATTGTTGTTGGTCGTTCGGGTCCTGTTGTGAGAGTTGCTGTGGTTCGGCCGTAGGTAGGGTGTTGGGTGACGTGCTCGCTGGAGAGTGAATGAATGAGAGCAGAGCGTGAGCAGAGCGTGGGTATCAGCAATGAGACACACACAAGCAAGCACGTACGTTTCTTTGCAGTCAGTGCTGGAAAGTCGTCTTTGCTCAGCAACTTGTATTCTGTTGCTGTGGTGGATTTGGGTGCGCCACCTAACGCATAAGGTGAGTTGTCGCACATATGAGAGAGACGGACAGCGCGCGCGTTCACTCATCGATACCTTCGTGTGTGTTGGAACCACCACCACCGCCACCGCCACCACCTGAACGCACAGTGTGCAGAGCCGGGAACTCGGAGAGATCAGCAATATATGGTGCTGGTGGTTCGACTTGTAGCTGCTGCTGTTGTTGCTGTTGTTGTTGCTGTGGCCCAGGTCCGTCCATCGGTGGTCCATAACCGCCTCCCATGCCTGAACCGCCGAATCGTCAATCTCTCGCTGATCACTCGCTACTCACTCGAGCAACGCACCCTTGTTGAGCATGGCCAACAACTCACTCGATGTAGCGTACGGCTGCTGCGGCGGTGGCTGAGGTTGCTGAGGCTGCTGCTGCTGTTGCTGCTGCTGCTGCATCATCGGGCCCATCGACACGGGCGGCCGAATCAACGACGACGGCACCTGCGGCATGCTGACCGCGTGACCGCGCAAGTCCGGCATGCCGTTGACGCGTGAGCCAGCGGCGCCCATCGATCCGGGCGGCATGACGTGCGAGCGCGGGCCCATGGTCGGCTGCGAGGCCGCCATGCCGCGGTGGCCGGTCGGCATCTGCATCTGCATGCCCATGGCGCCGCGCGCGGCCGCCGCATGCGACGCCGCAGCGAGACTCATGGCAGCGTGGTGCGAGTGCATGCCGCCGTGTGTCATCGGCACGCCGGACGACGAGGCCATGTTGGGCGCGCCCGGCAGCGCGGTGGCCGAGTAGCGCAGGCCGCCGCTCGAGCCCATCGGAGGAGGTTGCGCCGCCGAGCGGGGAGGCATCGAATGCATCGCGTGACCCATAGGAACTGTCGTACGACAGCCATGACGCGAAGCGAGAGTTGTAGCAGTAGCAGTAGCAGTAGGAGTAGTGTGGTTTTAGATGATCGAGGTCGAGATAGAGATCGAGGTCGATTGCAGCATCGATCACGCACACGTATGTGAGTATAACAAAGAAAGAGGGCGCGCGCGCGAGCGGGCAGAAGCATGATGGTGTACAGACCTCCATGTGGCATGCCGAACGAAGGCTGCGCCGGCCCTGTTGAGAAGGCCGGCGAGTAGCGACTGGAGTCGCCTGGATGATCCATCATCGATATCTCGCGCAAGCACAAGCAAACACGCGAGCACGATCGAGCTCGATATCGGAAGACACGGGTTGCTGTCGTTGACGCTTACCACTACGATACTAGTAGGACTACTACTTCTCTTCTCTCTCTCTCTCTCTTTCTTTCTCTTTGGAAGCGACGGACGCGAGTCGAGCGTGCGACGTGAGTGATCGAGCGAGATCGAGAGGGAGGCGCAGAAGAAGAGAGGAGAGGAGGAGACAACGAGTGCCTGAGGAACGAGAGCGAAGAACGACAAAGTCCAACGTAAGGTGCCGCTAACGCTTCCACCGCTCATTACCCGCCTATCTTCCTTTCGTTCATTCGATCGATCGCTTCTTCTCACACCAACACACACCAACACACAACCGCGATGGCGACCTTCTCGCTTCGACCGCTATCGCTGCTCCTGTTGTGTATGCTGCTGCTCGTACTATCTCTCACGCACCAATCTGTCGTGTGTCTGCCAACGACTGATGGCGCTGCACCAACCACTGGACCGTACTCGGTTGCGGGAGTCATCCTCCATGGTTCGTGCTCTCTCTCTCTCTCACTCTCCCAACGAGCAAGCTTGCCAGCTGATCTAACCACAAACATCGTGTTCGTTGCGATACCGTCATAGTTCCAAAGCCGTCGTTCTTGCGTGTACAGCTGACCGGTAACGTTGGCTTGTACGAGGAGATTCCATCTCGTGATGGCTCGTTCCGCATGTATGAGCGCGATGCGAGCTCGCCACTACTCGATCAATCATCGCATCTCATCTCAATCATCACGATCGCTGTGCTGTTTTGTCAGTGACGGAGTACATCCTGGAGCGTATCTACTGAATGTGGTCTCGATGGAGTACAACTTTACCACTGTACGTCGCAGGTCGCGAGTGTGTGGGCGTGTGAGTGTGTGGTTGTTGGCGCTGATTACGACCATGCTGCTTGGTATGCTAGATACGCGTTGACGTGAGTGCTCGACACAACGGCAAGGTCAAGGTATCTCGGAGCATATACGTGTAGCGTTGTCTTCGTCGTCGTTGCTACTGTTGTTGGCTGTACGCCATCTCCTGCTTGCTCACACGCGCGCGCACGTCTGCGCGTAGGCGCGCTACCTGAACGACAATAGCAACGTGCTCGCGTACCCACTACGGCTGGCACCGTTCGGCGGCAAGTCGTTCTTGGTCGAACGACCGCCGTTCGACGTGTGGGGCTTGATCAAGAACCCGATGGTGCTCATGGTGGTGCTGTCGGTCGGCGTCATGTTGCTGTTCCAGTTCGTCGATCTCGAGGAGATGCAGCGGCAACTGGCGCAAGAGCAAGCAGGCGGCACTGCCACAGCGGCATCGGCCACGCAGCAGCGGTCGAGCAAGAGCAAGAGCAAGGAGCACGCCAGCGATCTCGATGACGACCATGTTGGCGACGAGGCTGCTACTGAACGCGAACGCAAGGCGCCATCGAGCTCCTCCTCGACATCAGCCAAAGTCAAGAAGCGACAGTAGATGATCGCTGAGTGAGCGAGCGAGGGCTTCTTGTTCTTGTTGTTGTTGTTGTACTCTACCAATCAAACACATTCATTCAAATGAAACTAACACAACTCGCGGTAGATTTTTGCGAGTTAGTTATCATAGATAGCGACCGCAAGTGAGGCAAGATTGTGTATATTTGTACAATGCGCCGCAGCACAACAATGACAACGTCAAGAACACCAACTGATGAGATCATGAATCAATGAATGAGCGCATATATGAGATATGAGATATGAGATTAATGGGTATGTATATGAATAACAAATCAACTCTCGTCTACCAAGAGTCTCGGGATAACAGGGTAAACGAATTGCTTTGGTGAAGGAATGGAACGAGCGTGCGCACTCGAGTACACTCGAGCAGCGCTGCAATGGGCGAGTGCGAGTGAACGAGAAAGAACAACAAAGCGAGATAGACATACAAAGTAGAGAGAGAGAGAGAGAGAGAGAGAGAGAGAGAGAGAGCGAGAGCGAGAGAGCGCGGGAGTGAGTGAGTGAGTGAGTGAGAGGATTAGATGCTCTGCAACGAGATCGTGTTGGATGAGGAGCCCGAGAACTCGGAGGTGCTCTTCTCACGATCGCGCTTCTGCTCGACCTTGGGATTGCACTTGTCTCGCGCCACGCCCCAGAATCGAGGTGCAAACTGCAAGAACATTGTGGCAGCGAATCCGTACAAGATTCCCGACACGACGACGATCCATCGTGCGAGTGGCGAGATGGTCTCGAGCACAAAGTAGAGCGGAATGACGACGGCCGACAGGAAGGTCAGGTTGTAGACGCTCATGCCGATGAGCTGCGACTCGTTGAAGCGCGACGGCAGCTTGCGCGTGACGATGGCGAGGAAGACTCCGAACAGGAGAATGAGGCCAATGTAGGCGACGAGCAGCGCAAAGAACACGATGCCGAGCGCGTAGCCACCGACCGAGCCGCTGCGGCAGATCCAGTGGTCCTTGCCCGAGATGTTGAGCACCTGCGCGTACGGCGTCGCCAACGCCGACCACAGGATCAAGATGATGGCGACCGGCAGCTCGAGCACCACCACCAGCACCACCAACCACCAGTCGGGAATGATCCACGCCGTCGGCTTGTTGGATCGGAAGATGAGCCAGATGCGCAGACTCTTGACGCACAGCGACGAGACCATGAGCGTGATCGCCGGTGCGAGGAGCCACATGCGGAAGACGCACGCCGTCGTGTCGGGCTTGCCGTAGAACGTGAACGTGCTGCCGTAGCCGACGATGCACGCGAGCACGATCGAGAGCAAGAACACGGGGCTCGCGGCCTTGATGCGCTTCATGACGCGCACCCAGCCGAACACCACCACCAACACGCCGGTGAAGAACGCCAGCACGATCAAGACCGACGTGATGATGCCGTAACAAATGAAGGCGATCGGCAGCGAGGCCGAGCAGCTGTACTCGTCCGACATGTTGTCGCAATCAATGTACTGGTCGCAAATGTAGCTCGCCGCAATGTCGTTGGGGTCGTTGTCGGCTGGTGTTACCAACACGATCGTCTTTCTGTTGTTCTTTCATGTATGAGTGTGGGGATGCCACGAGCGAGCGAGCGAGCGAGCGAGAGAGAGAGAGAGAGAGAGAGAGAGAGAGAGAGAGAGAGCGCGCGCCCGAGAACAACAACGACATACCCAGTCTTGTCGGTACGACGAACTTGGTCGTAGCATGACCAATAATCAAAGGGGTCTCGCACATCGAGGTCCGGAACGATGGTCGTGCCGTTGTTCCACACGGGCGCCGAAGTGAGATAGACCGAGTTGTTGGTTTGAGACCAGGTGCCGATCACCTTGAAGTTGGCACTCGCGGGGTTCGACACCGAGTACTGGCCGAGGTTGACGTACTGCAGCGTGCTGATGCGGTCGCCGTTTTTGTCGAGGACCACCGGGCCGGTGATGCCGGTAAAGTTGGTGACTAGCAGCTGAGGATTGAGGTTGTAGACCGATAGACCGGTACCGGCTTTCAGAAGCGCCGTGATGGCATTGGCGTAGAGGAGCACGACGTCGTAGGCAATGGCAGCGAATCGATTGATGGAACTGCGGCCAGATCCGTAGTATTGCGTCGGGTCCAACGTACTCCATGTCTGCAAGAACCTGTTGTTGTTGTTTTTGTCGTGGTTGTTAGTTTCGCGCGCTCGCTCGCACACACGACAGACAGAAAACGAGATAGAACGACGGCGTACTGCTGGTAAAGAGGTCCTGTTCCTCCTTGAGGAACGACGCCAATCAAACCGTTGACGGCCGTGCGAGTTTGATTGTTGATGACGCCGAGAGGACTACGAAAGACTTTAGAGGTAGAGCAGCCAGTCGAACATAGCCAAACATACGAACTGTAACGAAAGAGAGAGAGAGAGAGAGCACGGTATTAGCATCCCTAACACAAGGTAGAGACAGAGAGAGAGAGAGAGAGAGCAAGCGTACGTACTCTCCAATGAGCGAGTAGTTCTGCGCGAAATTGATGACCGTAGCAAAGTCACTGGCAGACAAGAAGTTGACGAACAACCTCGCCTTGGAGGATTTAAGCTGTATGTGCGTGTTCGACACGACGGCACAACAACACACGTCATGGAAAGATGGATGTAGAGATAATTAGAACGAAGGTTTGGTAGGATTGATGTGACAAGCCAACTCAGGTTGTTGCACACAATGCAGTCTCGAGGATCATGAAGAGACAGCGAGACGATACAGAAGACGACCAGTCTATCGATGACGACGACGTACTTGATTAAAGTAGGTGGTGAGGTTCGTGGTGCCTGGCACGAACTCGATCGCGATTTTGGCGGCGTTGTTCGAGACGGTAATGAACTCGGCGAGCAACGACGCGCCGTAGGCGTCGGTGGTCGAGATCGTGGCCATGAATGAGGTCCAGTTGTACTTGCGCGCAAAGGCGTACAGCGCGTCGGCCTCTCGGTCGCCATTGGGAGCGAGACGCGAAAAGTACGGGAAGCGCGTCTGTTGTGTTGCAAGAGAGAGCCCGAGCGCGCAAGTTTGTGAGTGAGTGAGTGTGTGAGTGAGTGAGTGAGTGAGTGAGTGTGTGTGTGTGTGTGTGTGTTTGATGTGATACCTTGTCGCTCAGGTCCGTGGCTGAGGTCGCGAACGATACGACGGGCTGGAAGAAGATGTTGGCAGCCACGGCGGCCGTGTGGGCTTCGTCGTCGGTGTAGGGTCCGATGAAGCCCACGAGTTGCGGGTTGCTCGAGTAGATCACAGCGCCGTTCAATGTTCCCTGCGAGAGAGATCGAGATCGAGATGGTGCGCGTGCGTATGTGAGTAGTGGGTAAGTGGGTAAGCGGTAGCTCAGGAGATTGGATAGATAGGTAGATAGACTTGGATAGATGGAGATATGGGTAAGAGGTAGCCAGGCGCTATTGGTGGCTGGCTGGCAACTCAGCTTTGGGTTGGAAGAGGTAGTATGTGATGTGACGCTATCGAGCAATTTAGCCAGCTCGACGAACACGACGACCAATGACGACGACGACGAGCCAAGAGAAGCCTCACACGACGCGAGCGTACCTCTTCAGAGCTTCCCGTAGTGTACAGCGTGTACGAGAGCGTGGCGTTGTTCGGGAGAGGCTGCATGGTGTTGACGTACTGCACAGCGAGTCGGATCGCGGCATCGATCTCGGTACCGACTGGCGAGTTGGTGCCAGTAAGCGAGCTCAAGCCCACGAGCAACACGGTCTGATTGGTGGCGGCTGCCAAGCGAGGCTGCGGCAGCACCAGCACCATCGCCATCGCCATCACGAAGACGGCGAGAAGCGAGCCGACGCAAGTGGTGGAGGCTCGCTTCATGGTGAGTGGGGGAGGGTGCGTACGAGCGAGCGAGCGAGCGAGCGAAGAAGAGCAGCGAGCACACGCGCACGCACACGCCAACTAAGCACCAGCAGCAGCAACAGCGGCAGCAGAAGCGGAGGACTTGCTCCGCGTTCCGCTGTGTAGAGCAGTAAAGCCGAACGGCGGGCTTAGCGGCGGTTTGGTTGTGTTTGTGTTGTGTTGCCGTGGGCGACGCTGCGGTCGAGCGCTCGTGGGCTTACTCCGAACACAGTACGAGAGGGCATATGAGCCAGGCGCCTCCCCTGCTTCCGTGGGCGACCACCACCACCTCCTCGGTGGCGAGCAAGGTAGGGCAGGGGGATTTGGGTACAATACCGGTTCCGTGGGCGATCGATCGGAGTTGGTTGGTCGGCCGCGGCTGTTCCGAGAGGAGAGAGAGGCGTTGCGCGAACGGCGGTCGGTGCCCGTGATCGTAACTCCGCAGCTCGGCTTGAGGAGGATAGCGCGCGAGAAAGAGGGAAGCGCAGTGGAGGAGAAAGAGCGCCGCTTACGGCGCCATCTCTTACCATCTCATCATCCCTTCCTCGTACACACTCTCGCACTCGCACTCGCATACACACCTGCAATCGCCTTGCGCAATCGCCTTGCAAGGGAGAGAGAGCGACCCTCGCCATGTCGTCGGCTAGCTCGCAGACCATGAGCTCGACCTCGACGGCGACCTCGACCTACACGTCGTCCACCACGCCCGAGGAACGCGCCATCTTTATCGAACGCTTCAATGTGCCCAAGAATCTCCTCAAGGTCGTGGCGCCGCTGGTCGAGGTATCGTGATCATGCTGCCCCGCTCTCTGGCTCTCGCTGGGGAGCCTGTGTTAACGGCGTGAATGTACTACGCGCAGTCTCTGCAATACAACCAGTTCTGCCTGGCGTACGCCACCATCTCGCTCGCCGGCGAGAAGAAGAAGCCCAAGGCGCAGAAGGCATTGCTCGAGTGCTTCGTGCAGCCCACGCCGTTGCAGTTCGGCGCCTTGATCGAGGGCGTCGTCGAAATGGAGGTCGACAAGTGCGGTACGTGTGTGTGTTCTCTCTTGGGTTCTGCCTGCAATCTGCCTGCAATCTGCCTTCGCGATCTCACCGCGTCCACAGCGGGCCACGAGGAGCTCCTCTTTCGCGACAATGCCTCGTACTCGACGCGCTTCCTTGATCTACTGCTCCAACGATACGGCCGAGAGTTCTTCAAGAAGGTCCTCGGCTCGGTAAAAGTCAAGTTCAAGCCCGAGCAACTCGAGGCACGTAGACGCGCCGACGCGAGCACGTTCGTTCTCGCTCCCGTGCGCTCGCCTAACAAAGAAATACCGAACGAACGCACGTACTTGGTTGCAACCCTGCCTTCTCCCACGCAGGTCAACCCAGCCAAGGAGCCGAACGCCGACAAGCTCGCGCAGAACGCCAAGAATCTCATCCAGCTGGCGAGCAAGGTGCTGGCGGCGCTATTCGAGCGCGCCCACAAGTTCCCCCCGTACGTCGCACCTTCTCTCTCGCTCTCGTCCTCCTCCTTCCTCCTTCAGCCACGCGTTCGTATCTTTGAGTGCTCCTGCCCAACGCATCGGTTTATCGTTATCGTTATCGTCATCATAATCATCACCATCATAATCACCATCATTCCGAAGAGAAATTTGGGCACTGGCGATCTTTCCTTCTTTCCTTTTGGTGACAGCAGTTTCATTCTCGCGCGCGCACGCACCAACTCCTCGAATTTATGCGCACGCACCAGTTAATCATCAGCCAGCAAGTTAGTTAGCCGATGAGCACCCTCACCTGCAGCAAGCCAGCTAGCATCACATCCTGAGCATCACCATCCTCATCATCTTACTTACCAAATGGCTCTGTCTCTCGTCTTGCTGCTGCTCGCTTGCGCTCTCGCAGGCCCATCGCGCACATTATCCGCTTGCTCTCGTCTCGTCTCGTCGGTGTGGGCTCGGTTCGTACCGCCATGTCCACCATCGTCTTCCTCAAGCTCCTGTGCCCGATGATTTGCGCCGGCGGGCTCTCCATCTCAAGTGCGTGCCACGCCGTCGTTCTATGGGCTTATTTTCAGTTGGCTCACTTCCTTGCCTCGACACAGAATCCACCACTGCTCAAGTGGCGCTGGCCAAGGTCTTGCAGGCCGTCGCGACCGGAATCATGTTCGACGACACCAACTACCTGTGCTGCGTCAACGACTACGTCGGCCAGTTCGACCGAGACTACCAAATGTTCTGCTCCTCCGTGTTGGTATGTCTCTCGCTCTCTCGCTTGTGTCGCAAGCTTCTGACCTTCTGGCGGCCTTGTTGTTTGTTGTATCGCCTTCGCTCGAGCAGGATCGAACAGCCGAAACAAAGGATCTCTTCACTCCTCCATCCCAACGAACCATCATTCAAGAGTGGCTGGAGCTCATCAAGTTCATGCAAAAGTACCAAGAGCAACTGAGGCAACAGTGCGTGCAGACGACCGAGAATGGCGACTCGATTCCCAACCAGATTCTCGTCAAGCAGCTCGACAAGTCCCTGGCGATTGCCACCAAAGGAATGCCGATCTTTTTGCTGCATCTCTCCGACCTGGCGTAGCCGAACCATGCTTCGCCGTTTGTTTGTTTGTCTGTTTGTCTGTTTGTCTTTGTCTCCCCTTTGTACGTCTCTCTCTCTCTCCTTGTGTGTGTGTGTGTTTTTCTTGTTTTGCGTGTGTATGCGCTTGTAATCACCCTTTTTTTCTTGTTTAGTTCTTGTTCTTGTTAGACTTGTCGTTGTTAGACTATTCGTTCGTTCACTGGTTGACATCACACTGTGGCATGAAAGATGATGATGGTGTGGCTTGAAACGAATACACTGTCGATAACTTTCATTGAGGCTTGACGAGTAGAATAGCTGTCGCGTGCACGAAACTAACAAGAGAGAGGGAGAGGGAGGAGAGAAGTAACGAACGAACGAACGAGAGAGAGAGAGAGAGAGAGAGAGAGAGACGCAGTGGATGGCGTGGGCGATCTCTTAGAGAACCTCAAGGTCTACCTGTGGCACTGGGTACGTGACTTGGAAGTCCTTGAGCCGCTGTCCGTTCGGACAAGTCACCTACGCGCACCCAAACAAACACACAATAACATGGATATTTGGTGAGAGACTCATTCTTTCACTCACTCAGGCATTCTCGCAAACGAGCTTGGCCCAAGACGACGCACGTTGTAGCCAAAGTCGCCAAGCATCTGCTGTGCCAGCGCCGACGGGAATGGAGCGAATCCGTTCCAGCCCGCAAGGTATCGCCCGGCGTACGACGTCTGCGCCCAGTTGAACATATCGTAGCCGATGCGAAGCGGTGTGCAGTCAGTGGTCGTATTGCGTCGAACGATAATGTACGAGAAACCAACGATAGGCCATGCGTTCTATGAGAAAGACAGAGAGAGAGAGAGAGAGAGAGAGAGAGAGAACTATGAGTAACTGATCAGGCATCGATGCGACAGAGTGGGCGGTGGTGTACCGGACGAGGAGAGTCAGTGATGACGGCCACGAAGCGCGAGTTGAACGTAGCTCCAACGGTGGCGTCTGCGACAGCGTCCGGTGTCGCTCTCACGGGGTTGCCAGCCTTGTTGATGATGGTGGCGTAATTGTTCTGCGACACGCACACGTACACGCGCGCGTTAGCCATGACGACGGCGGTGCTCAGTGCCAGCCTCCGAAGACCAACCAACGTACTCGTAAGAAGGCGTTGTTGATGATGAACGAGTACGACGTGTAGGCGATGCTGTTGTCGGTCGATTGCACGAGCGAGTACACTCCCTCGTTCGCGACGCCGCCGATCTGGTTCGTTCGGTTGCGCAGCGCTGCGGGCCACACGCTCGTGGTACCAAAGGTCCACTTGGGCGAGAAACTCGCCAAGGCACTCGTAAAGATGTTCGACGTGCCCGACGAGTCCGCGCGATAGATCACCGTGATCGCTATACCACCATCACCAGCGTCAATTCGCGTTGCGTTGTTGAGATCGACGAGGTTTGGTTCGAGGTCTTAGATCGAGGTGTTGTGTGTGAAACGTACGAGCATCAGGCAGCGCCAAAGTGTTCATCGCCTGCAATCGAGGGTCATTCCAACGAGTGATATTACCGATAAAGATGCTGACGAGCAACTCGCGCGTCAACACGAGGTTCACTTGCGAGAAGGCGCTCGGTAGACGATAGAATGGCACCACAGCGCCTACGACCATGGGATAGGTCTAAACAACGAGCGCGATTAGATGAGCCGCACACTCCCCACAAGCACGCCCGCATGTGGGCGACAGCGAGCAGCACGTTTCGGTACCTGCGCGTCTGGCACCGAGACATACTGCGCCATCGAGAGCGGCGAATCCGACGCCGCATACTGCACCGAATGAGCGACGAGGATGGCGGACTGACCGAGACCCGAACCTTCGCCAATGTACGTGATATTGACTCGCGCATCGACCGAATTCGAATACGCACTCGCCCACGACTGGTAAAGGAACTGAGGAAAGGTAGCACCTCGAAACAACGAAGCTATCCAAGAGAGAGAGGTGGCTGTTAGTGAGTGGGCGAGCGAGAGGAGCGAGAGGCGGCTGGCAGGCGTACGGAGAGGGGACTGCGCGTGAGTTGGTGCCACTACTGCCACCATCATACTCAACGACACAACGATCACCATCGAAAACAAGCTCTTTGTGGTCGCCATCGCGGAGAGAGAGAGAGAGAGAGAGAGAGAGAGCCGGCACGATTGGGTAGGCGCTGCTTGCGTGCTTGCGTGCGGGCGTGCGGCGAGAGGACAAGAGACGAACGGCGAAATTAACGAGGATGAATGACAGCGACTGGTGCTGCTCGCTGCTGCTGCTTCCGATCCTTACGATGAACCCCACGCAAACTAATATTCCTTCATCAATCCAATCATCAATCCAATCATCAATACAATCATCAATACAATCATCAATCCAATCATCAATCCAATCATCAATCCAATCATCAATCCAATCATCAATCCAATCATCAATCCAATCATCAATCCAATCATCAATCCAATCATCAATCCAATCATCAATCCAATCACCACTCCAATCATCAATCCAATCATCAATCCAATCATCAATCCAATCATC
>Ga0209914_1002681_pt1 | contig 14180 bp, 14 predicted proteins | sample ThiBiot_500_plan_FD_183949 | JGI IMG/M metagenome (GOLD analysis project Ga0209914, IMG submission 183949) | Wastewater bioreactor microbial communities from Cape Town, South Africa - Thiocy_cont_500_plan (SPAdes) | ecosystem: Engineered > Bioreactor > Thiocyanate-remediating > Anaerobic-Aerobic...
CGCGCCCGCCACGATCTCGTTGCTCCTCTTCCCCGCTTCATCCCTGCTCGCCGTACAAGATGGTACGCCTTGCGCATCGGTTATCTCGCGGCATCGTTGCCATCCGCCGTCGCTTGCGTGCTCGTCGAGCTTCTAGACATTGTAGCTACAAGCCCCTATCGCGCTGGCGCCGTGCGACAACGATTTTCCACCATGCACCACCCACCCCCATATCCACCCACCCACACAGCTGCCACATACCACTCGCGAGACTGAGACCACATGCTGGTGCACCACTGGTTGCAACTATGCTCATGGCTCGTTGTGTCTCCGCCGCGTGTATTCATTGTGCATCCGCGAGCGAGCACCTTTCCCTCTATCGATCTGCTATCGCGCGCGCACACACGCACAGGTGTATGAAGATATCTGGTGTGGTGGCCCTCTCTGACCTTGCTGTTCTCTCTCGCTCTTGTGTATGTGCGTTAACTCCAACAGGGTCGCGTCCGCACAAAGACCGTCAAGAAGGCTTCTCGCCTCATCATCGAGAAGTACTACCCTCGCCTCACCACCGACTTCCAGACCAACAAGCGCGTGTGCAGCGAGATCGCCACCATCCCTTCCAAGCGTCTGCGCAACAAGGTCGCTGGCTTCACCACCCACTTGATGCGCCGCATCGAGAAGGGCCCCGTCCGCGGCATCTCGTTCAAGCTCCAGGAGGAGGAGCGCGAGCGCAGGGACAACTACGTCCCCGAGACCTCGGCCGTCGACATCTCGCGCGTCGAGGTTGACGCTGACACCCATGCCATGTTGAGGGCCATGGACTTTGGTGACCTTCCGTACGTATCATCGAGCCGCAATGCTACACATACCACTTGACCCTTGTGGTGTTGGCAACCATCTCTCGCTATAACACGCTTTCTACTCTGCTCTGCTCTGCTCTGCTCCACTCCTCAATCATGTATACTGATATCTTGTGCTTTGTTTCGGCTTGCCATATAGTGTCGTTGAGGTTGCTCCGCACCAGGGTCGCTCCAACTACCACCGCCACCAGCGAAACTAAGGTGTACACTCGCTAAATAAACCCCCAACCTCTTCCATATATCTCTCCCTCTCCCTCTCTCGGTAGCTCTATCAAACGCGGCAGCAGTGCCGCTCCCGTGCTGCTGGCTGGCTGGCTGCTCCAATCTCTCGATTTCCGTTCATTATTTACATGATACTTCCTCTTGATCCACATATGAATGAGCAACAATGCGCGAGCCGGCTTCAGCGCACGGGCGGTGGTTCTTGTATCGACAGAGACGGTGACGGTGTCGACGAGCCTGCCAGCACGGCTTGGCGCTCGCCATGCGAGCAGCGGCGCGCTGCCGCTGCAAACAGCCCTGCCGCCGTGAGGACGATCACCACGCTCGCCAGCAAGCTCGCACCAAACACTTGGAACTGCTGCGTGATCGGCAGCGATAGGCCCGAGCTGCCCACCAGCACCTGGATGCCAGTCTGCACCGCCAGCGATGCGGCAGTCGAGTAGCCAAACACCACCGCCACGCGATCGGTCTCCAAACTGATGTGCAATACAATTCATTAAGTAGTCGAGTGAGTAAGACAAAGACTGAGGCGAGGCGAGGCGAGGCGACACAAGAGACGTACGCGATGCCGATAGCAGCATTGGTAAAGCTGCTCACCATCTCGTAGAGCGAGTGGTACACCACAAAGGCCACGTACGCGAGCCATATACTCGACGCCGTGCCCATGAGCAGAAGCAGCACACCGCTGACCAGCAAGGTTACCACCAATATCACAATGTACCATCGTAGCTGTATCATTGTCGTCGTCGATGTCGTTGTCGTCGTGATTGTTATGAGTATGGGAGAGAGAATCTTTCACACATACAGGCTCGCTCACTCTCTCACTCGCTCGCTCTCGTACCATGGCGGCTTGTGCAAAGATGGGTATCACGGCTGCGATAGCTGCCAAGAGATACGACACGCTGTACACGATGCCATTCCACTCCGGAGTCGCCGGTGCAACGATGGCACTAAATAAACTCTATCGAGAGACTGCGAGTCAGCGGTGCATCGATGGCACTCCGTCACGACTCGCAAGGAAGCGCGCGTACTTGTGCATAGGTCAGCGCCAGTTGATGGACCGCCAACGTGATGATCTTGTACAATGTACACAGGAGCACTTGTTCCTTTCGCAATGAATCATACAACTCGAACAAGTTTTGCTGCTCGATCACACACACACGATGCAGAGATAGATGTACGGTTAGTTGATTCGATTGATTCGATTGATTGCTGGCAATGCCTTAGATGCAATATACCTTAAAGGTACGTGAATCAGCCGAGTGCTTGGCGCCCGTGGGTAGAAACCAGGTCGAGATAAATACAACCACCATCGAGCCGACTGATATCCACATGGCGATCGATAAGTACCCGAAACTCACGAGTACTTGACCTATTCAATAACAACACCAGCACCATCGTCATCATATCATCATTAACAACAACAAGGATCTCTTTCTCGAGAGGGGATCAATATCAATGATAGATACCAATGATACTCGAAGACACGGAACCAAGAAGCTGCGCTGAACGAGTGACGCTCATCTACATCGATCCGACCCCGATCAATCAAGAGACCGAGAGACGATTGGCAGTAAACATTCATCTATCTTGAAGCACGTACAATGGTTTGATAGTATTGAGGTCGCGCGAGGAGCAGCAGGTACGAATAAAAGACCGAGGCGGATGCGAAGGCCGTGCCGACCGCGAGCTCATCGAGCTGCATGAGGTGCAGATACAACGGATGCTCGGGGAACGGCAGCGGCAGCATCAAGAGCAACGACGCCACCACCATGCAGCCGCCGCCAAACACTACGACGCATCGATGGCCGACGGCGCGGCTCTCGGCCAGCACCGAGAGCACCAGCAACGCGGCGAGATACGAGTAGGTCCACCACGGGAAGATGTCGTCGTACACCTGGCGCGTCGTGAAGCCCTGCGTGTCGGTGAGCCACGTGACGAGGTACGGCTCCGAGGGCTTGAACGTGGCGCCGAACGAGTACACGAGCGCCACCACCGCCACCACGATGCTGACGCTACTCACGGCAGCAGCGAGCCGCGTGGCCGAGGCCGCGAGCTCCCGCGATGACGACGACGACGAGTCGATCGAGCCCGCCATCATAGCAGCTGCTCTGGTTCGTTCGGTAGTTACGCGTAGTGGGGGTGGGTAGGTCCTACCAAGGCATTGGAGAGTGGCGAGCGAGCGAACGAGCGAACGATCGAACGAAGAGTATTGTAGCAACGAGAGGTGGTAGCAGTGGTAAGGAAGAGGCACGCAAGCGATGGTGGCCTGTGCGCGAGGGAAGAGAGAGAGGACAGCACCCTGATGAATGGCGGGCGCGCGAGCTCTCTCATGCGCACACGCCGACTGGACCACGTGCGCGACGGACTGGTTGTTGGGCCATTGCTCTCTCGATCGAGAAGAGTCTTCGGCGCGTGTTAGTGTGCCTCGGCGCCGTTACACCGCCATCTGACGAACCATCGAGTAGGGAAGTTGCCTGCTTGCCTTGGATCGAGCGGGAGTCGGCGTTTCTTACTTTCTCTATCGCGCGCTCTCTCGCGCTCAGGTTCAATGTGCGCGCCCCGATCACACACGCGCACGAGAGAGAGAGACAGACGCTTGCACATTATTACCCACGTGGGTGTGATTGCGTCGAGTTGGGGCGAGAGATGTGCGGTGTCTTTAATTGAGCTCATCCAGTTGCTCGAGGTGTCAAGGGGGCAGCGCGGCGGGCTTTTCAGGCTGACTGGTTCGGTCGGCGATTTCGGACACTAACCTTGACGCCCGAGTTGAAACGTAAGCCACAGCGAGACCTGTCTGAGATCCGCTCACTTCGGACTAACGTCCTTCCTTGCACACACACAGAAATTGAAGCCGTGCTTCGATCGATGTCGGTTGGATGGTGGATGGTGTGTGTGTGTGTGGGTAGTGTTGTTGGTAGTTGGTCGTACTGGTTGGCGGAGAAAGGAAAGGAATCTTCTGCTCTGTGCGTTTGGTTCTGGTGGTTGTGGACGGCGAGAGGGTTTTTGTTGTTGGTTGGCGGGTCTCTCGTTTTGTCGCTCAGCCGCCTCTTCTCTCTCTGGCCTGCGTGTGTGTGCGCCTCTCCTCCTCCTCAGTCCTCTCTCACCACCTCTTCTCTCCGATCCCCTTCTCCCCTCCACCCCTTCTCTCCCATGACGACCAACGTACTTGTGGTGAGCGCCGAGAAGCGCAACACCTTCACGGTACGACCATACCTCCATATCTCTCTCTCATATCTCCCATCCTCTCGCCATTTCCTCCCGCCTCTCCCGAGGAGATCTCTCGATATCTCCGCGAGCGAGATCCTGCTCGGTATGACTCACTGATGTGACCAACTTACTGGCTCGCTCGCTCGCCCTGCTTCCAGACCTTCTTCTTGAACGGTACAGTCGATGGCGAGGAGGTACACATCGAGACGCGCTACCGCGACATACTCTCGTTCCACCTATCGGTATGTGCGGCACGCGGCGCGGCAGATCGATCCGCGTGTGTGCGTGCGGCTTTGGCGCGTGCGTGGTCTTCTCCTCTGATGCGCGTAAGAACACTGGGTCTACCAACCATACAGCTCAAACAAACGCTTCCCAAGTCGTCGCTACCTCCCTTCCCATCCAAGAAGCTCTTTGGTAATATGGACGACAAGTTTGTCGAAGAGCGACGTCAGCAGCTCGAGGACTACTTTGCTGCGTACGTTCTGCTGCGCCGTACTGTGTGTGGTGCGCTCGCTCCATGTGTGTGTCGATGGCCCTCGGTCCTTCTACCTCGCTCTCCCTCCTCCTTCGTCAAGAGACACCAGCCAAGCCTTGTTAGTCATGATGGTGGTGGTGGGCAGGTCGACCGACCGATCGTTGTGTGGTGGTGACCTATCAGCAGTGTTGATTATCGTGCTCCTGCTGCTCTTCTCTTTCTCTTTCTCTCTCGCGCTCTCATACTTGCCGCTCTACGGCACGCGGACGGATTTTGTCTGCTATTCATATTTGAGTGAGACACACGTGGCGGTAGTGTGCGCGCGCGCTTGTACCTCTCATATAGCTGGCTAGCGAGATATTTGTATTTGTATTTTGATTGTGATTGGCTTTGAGCAGGTTGCTTGCCAATCCAGCCATCGTCTCGCATACCACGTTCAAGAACTGGATCTCCAAGTCGGAACACATTGCCAACCTCGCGCCCTCGTACGAGGACCTTGAGCAGTTGCGCCAGCAGCACCAACAGAATATGGCCGCCGCGAAGGCGCCGCCGCGTCCGCCCTCCAACGAGCGCCCGTTTACTGCAGCCCCAACGCCGCCGATGGCCAAGCGCTCCGGCACGCCGCGCGATTCGCCCGAGAAGCAGAAACCACCACAACAAATATCGCCTCCGCTGCAAGTCGCCTCGTGGCAGAGCACCACCTCTCTCTCTACTCCCTCGTCGTCCTCCAACTCGTCGGCCTCTTCGACTTCGCTACTCAGCGACGCTAGCGACGCCAGCGACTCGGTCCAATTTCCGACGCTCGACGGAGACGACTACACCGATGCCGACCTGACAGCCATCGCCGCCATGCTTCTGCCCGAACATGCGGCTGCCCCGCGCTCACACACCTTCCAGATTGCCATCTCGGATATTGATAGCGACCTCGGCGACCATAACCACGACCACGACCACGACCACGACGACCACGACGATGACCCTGGCACAAGCACCGATAGCGATCAGAGTATGCCGGAACTCAAGGCCGAGCGCGGCGTCTCATCATCGTCGTCGGCCAGCCTCTCGATCCCGCGAGTCGGTTCGTTCGGAGACACACCGTGCAACTCGTTCGCCTCGCCGTCGCGCCTGAGTAACAGCAGCTCCGATAGCTTCCCGCTGCTGTTCTCTCCATCGCCCACCGGAATCAGTATCAACATGGGCACGCCGCAGAACACGCCGTGCTCGTCTCTCATCTCGTCTGGCATCTTCTTGCCCCCGCAAATGCAAACCGCACCGACCATGACGGCCTCGGCCCTCTCGGCCGCACTGGCTGTCGTTGGCTCGAGCGAGTGCGAGTGTGAGTGAGTCTCTCTCTCTCTCTCTCTCTCTCTCTCTCTCTCTTCCCTCTCTCGAACCGCTCAGTGTCTCGCTTGATTTTTATTATTCGTAGAGTTGATTTCGTTCTCGGTGTGAGTGCGTGTGCGTGTGTGCGTGTGTATGCAAGCAGCCCCCACTCGCTGATGGCGCGAGGTTGTGCGTGTAAATACAACCCGGTGATATTACAGCCATCGTACACACGTGTAGCTGGTAGCGTAGGTGCCTCCTTGCCTGTCTAGATATGTGTGCAGTGTACGATCGGGCACTATCTATACTTGCTGTGCTATCCGCCCATCGATCCGATAACGGCCTCTATCGCTATCGCACGACAATCGAATAAATCCCACGAATCTCTTCGTTGTACCGTCAAACTAACCACGACCGGTATCAATATCTGTTTAGTTAGTTAGTTAGTTAGATGTGAGAATTGAGAGATCTCTTCGCGCAGGCAATCTAACTAAACTTGCGCCAAGAACTTGCGCAGCAGCGCCACACAGGTATTACCAAAGAGATGTACACGATAGGTCCGTTCGTACAAGGGTCGGTTGGCGGCTACGGCGCTGCTATCTATCTCAACCACCAGCAGGTTAAGGCACCATTCGTTCTTGTCTTTGCAGCTATCACAACACACATAACACGCGCGCAAACATACACACGCGAGCGCCTCACGTCGTGCTCACGGTCGATTTGTCTTGGTGGCGTGGCGGTGGGTGTTGAGGCGACGTCGCCTTGGCTGCGTCGTCTGGCTCGGCGATGGACGATGGCGCTGTCTCTTCCGAGCAGAAGGTGCGGAGCTGCGATCGATCGATCAAGGTACACGAGCACCAGTGGTTCTCACCTGTCTGACCTGCGTAGCATCAAGCTCCTGGCGCCGTCCGTCGGACACGAACGCGTGGCGGTCACAACAAGATCGAGCACGCCAAGCCCGAGGTGCTGGCGTTCTTTCGCACGTGGCTCGACGACAACACGACGACGACGTGCGCCAGCGCCAGCACCACCGACTCGCAGCGCGAGTTCGGCTCGCATCTGGTATCCAAGGGCGCGGCCTTCCGCAAGTTCTCTGACGAACTCGCTAAGGCACACAGCACGACCATCAGCTGGCCGTCGTTCTTGCGACTCTTGAAGGAGTATGGTGCCATCTCGAGCAAGCCTCGAGAGCCCACACGCGTGGCGACTGTCGCTCCGGTCAAGGATGCGCACAGCCACGTCGATGAGCCAGCTCTACATCAAGCTTAGGTAAGCTGGCTGGCTGGACCTCTCTCGAGATAGATATCGTTGTGTTGAGGTTGTTGTGTTTGTTTGATTGTGTATCTATCTATCTAGCTATGTATGTTGCTATGTATGTAGCTATGTATCGATGTGTGTGTCTGCTCTATTGTTAATCTATCGCGTTCGTACGAGAGAATGTATCTCGACAAGGCGTAGGTCTTGGTACCCACACTCTCTCGCAACGAATACGATTGTACTTTGATACTCGTTACAAATCGGTGGATTCATAGCTAACGAACGAACGAACGAACGAACGAGCGAGCGATAGCTCACGTCAAGAGAGTGTATATATCGTGGACATCATAGGAACCGCATCATTCGAGATGGAGGTTGATGGCAGATGGTCTCTACTGCGTCTGCATCGTCGGACGCACAAACACATTGTTGACATCGACGTGTGCCGGTTGTGTCAAGCACCACACGACGGCCGACGCAATGTCCTCGGGCGCCAGGAACGTGATCTTGGGGAAGCTCGCAAAGCCATCGAGCACGTCTTGGTCCGAGATATGCGACGCCAGCTCGGTCGACACGGCGCCGCACGAGATCGACGTCACGCGCACTCCCTTGCTCGCGAGCTCGGCTCGCAGACCCTCGGACCACAACGACACGAAGGCCTTGGTTCCCGAGTAGACCGCCGATCCCGGGAAGACCTTGCGATCGGCGTCGGACGAGATGTTGACGATGTAGCCGCCGCCCGGCGCGCTCGTGAGCGACTCGAGCGCCTCGGCCGTCGCGTACATGACGCCCTTGATGTTGGTGTCGACCATGCGATCCCACTCTTCGACCTTGACCTTGTCGACGAAGCTCAACAACATGACGCCGGCGTTGTTGATCAAGATATTGAGGCCTCCAAAGTGTGCGACCGTGCGTGCAATCGCATGCTGTCGACGTCGATGTCGTAGTGATTCGTGGACAATCATTAGCGACCATCTCTATGCACACGAGAGCCACAAATGATATCTAGAAGATACCTGGAGATCTGAACGACTCGTCACTGAGCCGGTGAGAGGCAGATAGTGAGCCGCGGCCGCCGGACCGAGGTCGTTCTCGAGTGCCGTCAGTCGCTCGCCACGTCGAGCGAACGCTGCGACGCTGGCGCCGGCCGCCACCAGTCGCCGCACCAGTGCCTCACCGATACCGCTGCTGGCACCTGTGACGAAGACGATCTTACCTGCGAGAGCCATGATGGAGATGGTGTGTGGTGTGAGGATGGGGTTCGAGCGTTTGAGGATGGTGGGTGAGCAGCGAATGTTCGATCGAGACCTTCGTGTTGGATCAATCAATCTATCTATCCATCTATCGAGAATGAATCGATCCTGAATGAACGGTTCATGATGATAGAAGGTATAGAGAGCCGATTCTCTTCATACTACTTCAATCAATCTGAGATCGAGAGAGAGAGAGAGAGACTCGTTCGATACGATGGAAGATCGTGATCGTGTGAGAGCCGAGTGTGAGTTGCGTCGTGTGGCCTCAGAAGAGCACAAAGCCGAGGGCCACCAACACGCCAATGACCGTGATGATCACGAGGAATGGGCCATACGTTGCTATCGTGCGCGTTGAACTGCATTGATGGCCATCAATGATTGCAACGTCAGCGAGCGATACATTCAAGCGATCGAGATACTCGCTCTCTCGCACACCCACGCACACTCTCTCGCTCACGTACTTGATATGCTTGCCGTAGAACATCACGAGCAGTATCAAGAACAACGTGTTCCAGTTGTGTCGACCTCCATAGTTGATTCGATTCAATGCGTACGCCACGTGACTGTGGCAGTTGTTCCACAGCAATGTGTGCTACAATCGATCGAATGTGAGAGCTTGACGTAGGCGCCAGGCAATGCTGCTGACGTGCTCACGATACCATTCGATGCTCGAACTCACCCGACGCCTTCTCGATCGCATCATCCCACGCCTCGCGAGCGTTCGAGTACTGATCTCCGACCGTGAACTCGTGAGCGGCTACCTCGATGTACTTGGTCGCTCGACCGAATGCAAGATACGTCCTGCTCTTCTACGCTCGGTGTTCCCATCCCATCAACCCATTGAGTACTCGGAATCGATCATCGTGGAGTGATGATCGACGACGTATTCGGTACACACGTTGATCGTGTAGGGTCCTGCAAAGTCGTGAATCAAGCCGTCGCTCGTGACGATGCCCAAGTGCCCGACGAACGGCAGCAGCCAGCTATCGAGATCGAGCGTGTGTAGAGTCGATGGCAAACAATATGAGTGGGGAGTTTGAGTGTGTGGGCAGTCATTGATGTATCTATCTATCTATCTATCTCTCGTTCGTACGTGAGGAGTGGAATCGGACACCACACGATGGTCATTGGCAGGAAGTCGCGCTCAGGGAATCGTTCGATATCCATGATGATATTGTGACTGAGTGAGCGTGTGAGTGATACTATCTTCCCCTCTCGATTGATCAAATCGAACTGATCAATCCAATCAAGAATGAGGTTAACCGACCAATAGAACAAATGCACGGGGGTCCTGTAATAAACGCACCAGCAGCAGCAGGCAGCAGGCAGCAGGCAGCAGACAAACAAGCAACAACGAACGAGAAGGAGAGAACGACATTCGCATTGATAAAGCACCACGAGCTTGAACTCACTGGATTTTCCTTATGGTGTAAGCTCATCAGCGACAGAGGAAGCATAGGGAGATTGCTTTGATCGATCATTCGTTTCTCTCCCACGCAGCCTCAACATCACCACGAGACGAATGGCGTGGCTCGAGGGCTTTACATGGTCGTTCTTGGCGGCGACCGTGATGGTGCATGGGTCGGTGATGCTGCTGGTACCGAGTTTGATCATGGGCCTGGTGATCGTGGCGACCATGGCGCGACGCGGCAGCAACGAGAGCTTCATGCACTCGGCGCTGCCGACCAGCGCGCATCGCAGCATCCCGCGGCCGTCGCCCGACCTGCTGTACTCGGTGGCGCCGTTCGATTTGAGCTCGGTCGACTCGTTGGTCGTGAGGTTCAAGGTTCCTGCATGTACCTATGCGTCGATGTCGCTGTTCGACTCGAGCACCAATCACTTTCGGACGCTCAAGGCTTCGAGCTTGTTGGGCAATGTCGCTGGGGGAGCCACGATCACGAGCATGATGGATGCCACGGGTGGCAACGGAGATCGAGATTACAACGGCGACAATGAGGATCGTGAGATCGTGGCACTGTTGTTGCCTCCAGATGATGCTCGAGGAGCAGTCGAGCAGCACAACCATGGTTGCATTCGTTTGAGCGACGCCGAGCGTCGAGCCATCGTGCGAGCGAGGCACTTTGATCCGAACTCAAGCACTCGCCGTAGTAGTAGTAGTAGTAGTAACGGCAATGGGGCATCATCTACGAGCAGCTCCTCGTCGACTTCAAGTTCAATCGCTGCAAGCAGCAGGGAGCTCGACAGCGCGACACTCGAGGCAGAGAGCGCCGCGATCGATCCGGCCGACATCACGGTGGTGCGCAGCGCCACGTTCTTTGGCTTGATTCTCCAACGAGTGCTCGTGCCATCGAACGATATGCTCGAGCGACTTCGAGCAACGCAACAGGCGGCGACCGTCGAGCCCGTGATCGGAGCGCGCTCTCGAAGCATCTGGCGACTGTGTCGCGTCTCGAGCTTGACGCTCGTGCTCGCGATGCTCGGATTCGTGAGCCTCGCGATCGTGGTGTTCGGCTCGGTGCTCGGTGCCGTGCTCGGCGCCATCGTGGGCCTCGTGTCGCCGTTCGCCGTCGTGTACCTCGTGTTCTTCTCGCGCTTCAGCTCGCACATCTTGCAGACCAACGGGCCGTGGCGCTTCAATCCGCTCGTGGGCAGCAGCGCCGCCGACATGTACACGCGCGCCGTCATCTCGATCGTGGGCCTGTTGGCGCTCAGCAAGGACGAGGCCGTCTACTACAACGCCGTCTCCGACTCGAGCGGACGTCCGCTGCACCGAGGCGCCTCGTATCGCGTCACCATCAAGCTGCCACTGCCGTGCTACTGGTGGAGCATCACGGCCTACGGCTCCGACTCGTACATGATCGACAATCCGGCGCACATCTACTCGCTCAACAGCACGAGCGCCATCCCATCACCGGACGACGAGAACTTTATCGTGCTGTACCTCGGGCCGCGTGCGCCGCCACATGCCGACAACGAGCGCGTCAACTGGATACCGACCGGCAGTCCGGACCTCGCGCCCACCGATACCTCGCGCTTCAATCTCACGATGCGACTGTATCTCCCGGCTCTCGAGGCTACGACACGTCAAGGATTCAAGGCTCTTCAATTGCCAAGAATCGAACGACTCTCTAGTGATGGCATGTGAGCAATTCTCTCTCACTCTCTCTCTCTCTCTCTCTCTCTCTCTCTCTCTCACTCTCTCAATGTGAATATGCGGAATGGTTCAATGTAAATACAGTACAAAGAAAGAACGAGAGTGAGACTCTATATGTATGTATGAAAGGATGGTATTACAAACTGTGCATGGATAGACTAGATAGACTGGATAGACTGGATAGACAAGATAGTAGGAGTGAGTGGCTGAGTAGTCTAAACATCATCAACAGTCACCAGCACACGACGAGGTACAAACTTGATGCGAACGACCAAGTATCCAATCGCAATGCACGCTAAAAATGCAATGATGGCGACGGCGATGATGGTAGCCACAGTATCAGAGAGCGGTTGATTGCCGTGAGCTGGAGTGACCTTGATGCGGCCGTCGAGCGAGCTCGTGACAGGACTCGAGGTCGTGAAGGCTCGGCGCACCAGCGCATACAGATCGTCGGTCGGTGTCTGCAGCAGCTCGCCAGTCGCAAAGAAGTCCTTGTAACCTTGAGCGACTTGCGCTTGGTAGACGGTGGTGGCGACCGTGTAGGTGTGTGCTGGATCGAGTGGCACGAAGGACGCGCTCGAGGCGTTGTAGACGCTCACTCGATCGAGCGTCGGTACCAAGGTCGCTGGCGGCAGCACGAGCGACACTCGCAGACCCGAGAGCTGCGTAAAGGTGTCGAAGCCCGAGTGTGCGGCGCTGTACGCCATCATGTTCAAGATCGCGTCACCCGAGAGAGCGTACACGACAAGCGGGCTCGCGTACGGCATCGCGTCGTGTATGGTCTCCTCGTACACGGTGCCGGGCGGTATCGGCTGACGCAGGTTGCTCGTGAGCACGAGCGCCACATCGACCGCCAGCGACGTGCGCAACGTGTCGCACACAAAGTTGCCGAGCAGCGACTCGCCGCTCAACGAGCCATCGAGCTCGAGCGCCCCGTTGGCCGAGCCGATCTCGACAAAGAGATAGGCGTAGTCCGGGTCGTCGACGAGCGCCTGGCGCATGGTCTTGACCTGCGCATCGACCTCGGCATCGACCGGCACGCTCGCGTCCATCTTGACCAGCTTGCTGCTGACGGCCTTGAGTCCGTTGGCCGGCTGCTCGGCGCTGTCAAAGATCAGCCGCGTGTGCGACACGTAGGTGCCGTACTGGAACGGCGACACGATGAAGGTCTTGGAGCCGTCGATGCGATGCAGCGCCTCCTTGCGATGCGTGTGTGTGCCGAGTATCAGGTCGATGCCGGGCACCGCCTGCGCCACCTGCTCGTCCTCCTCGTAGGCCGAGTGGCCGATGAGCACCACGGCATCGACGCGCTCTTGTTGCCGCAAGCGCTCCACCACGCGGCGAGCCGTCTCGATGCGATCGCCCAGGAGGCAGCTCGATGGCTGCACCGTGCCAGCGAATCGACACGTCGAGCCGTCGCGCTCGAACATGCCACGAAAGTCCTCGCTCGCCAGACCGAACACTCCGATGCGGCGCTTGTTGGTGCCTCGCTCGAACACGAGGTACGTCGTCGGCTCTGCCTCGTCCCCATTGTCGTTGCCGTTGTCGTTTGAGACATTGGTAGTGAAGATGGCGGTGCCATCGGAGCCACGTCGAATGTTCGATGAGAGCAATGGATAGGGAGTCTCGGCGAGACAGCCCTCGAACACCGCGGCGCCGTAGTCACCATCATGGTTGCCGACGGCTGCGGCCTCGACGATGCCACCGAGCCAGTTCCACTCGACACAGTGGTACTTGTCGCTCCACGCCGGCGCACCGACATTCATCATGTCACCGCCGTTGAATATCAACGTGGCATTGGCATGGTACTGGGCGTTGTAGCTCTCTCGTTGGGTGCGCAGATGCCCCATCAGACGCGCGACGCCTCCCTGACCAGGCGCTCCCTCGCTGTAGAAGCTCGTGGCGTGCGAGTGGTAGTCCGAGAAGTGCAGCACCACGACCTCGTCCTCGGTGCTCGATGCCGTCGTTTGTCGAGTGAGTACGAGAGCGAGAGTCACGACGACGAGTGCCACTCGTACGATATCCATCGTCGACATTCTCGATGCGAGTTGGTGGATGAAATTCAAGTGATGATATCAATGATCCAAGTGATGATTCAAGTGATGATATCAATGATTCAAGTGATGATATCAATGATTCAAGTGATGATATCAATGATTCAAGTGATGATATCGATGATTCAAGTGATGATATCAATGATCCAAGTGATGATATCGATGATTCAGGTGATGATATCAATGATCCAAGTGATGATTCAAGTGATGATATCAATGATTCAAGTGATGATTCAAGTGATGATATCAATGATCCAAGTGATGATATCAATGATTCAAGTGATGATCCAAGTGATGATATCGATGATCCAAGCGATATCAGTGATTCAAGTGGTGATCCAAGCGTACTGAAGATGCGAGAGGCAGCAGGAGAGTAAGCGAATGATATCAAGCAGCAATCGCTCGCGAGAGTGATCGAATCGAATCTCGTGT
>Ga0209914_1002692_pt1 | contig 14094 bp, 10 predicted proteins | sample ThiBiot_500_plan_FD_183949 | JGI IMG/M metagenome (GOLD analysis project Ga0209914, IMG submission 183949) | Wastewater bioreactor microbial communities from Cape Town, South Africa - Thiocy_cont_500_plan (SPAdes) | ecosystem: Engineered > Bioreactor > Thiocyanate-remediating > Anaerobic-Aerobic...
CCCGCGCCTGCTCAGCCGTGGCTACGGGCGCGTGTTCCTGGATTCGCTGCCGCCGTTCCGCCGCACCCGCGAACTGGCCGATGTGCAGGCGTTCTTTGCGCGACAATGGCAGCCCGATGCCGACGCGCCGGGCATGGAAACCGCCATGCCGTCCCCTCCCGATCCCGATGTGACCCCATGAAGCTGCTCGCCCTGGAAACCGCCACCGAAGCCTGTTCCGTCGCCCTGCATGTGGACGGGCAGGTGCTGGAACGCTTCGAGATCGCGCCGCGCCGGCATGCGGAACTGACCCTGCCGTGGGCGGAACAGCTGCTGGCCGAAGCCGGCATCGCCCGCGCGCAGCTGGACGCCATCGCCCTGGGCCGCGGCCCGGGCGCGTTCACCGGCGTGCGCCTGGCCATCGCCATCGCCCAGGGCATCGCCCTGGCGCTGGACCGGCCGCTGCTGCCGGTGTCCACGTTGCAGGTGCTGGCGATGCAGGCGCCCGGCGACGCCAGCCACGTGCTGGCCAGCATCGATGCGCGCATGGGCGAGGTCTACGCCGCGCGCTGCGTGCGCCGCGACGATGGCCTGTGGGACGAACAGGGCGCGGAAGTGGTGATTGCCCCGGATGCGCTGCAGCTGCCCGACGATGGCAGCCGCTGGGCCGGTGTCGGCACCGGTTTCGCCGCCGCCGAGGGGCTGCTGACCACGCGCCTGCAGGCCCGCCTGGCGTCGGTCGATGCGCAGGCGCTGCCGCGCGCATCGGACGTGCTGAAGATCGCCGTGCCGGCCTTCGCCTGCGGCGAGGGCATCGCCCCGGAGCGTGTGCAGCCGGCCTACCTGCGCGACAACGTCGCGCTCACGCTGGTCGAACAGCAGGCGCTGCGCGCTTCGCGCTGAGGGCGCCGGCGCGGACGGTGCCCGCCGTGACCGCGTTCCCGTCACGGCGGCCGGCCTGGCGCCGTGGCTGCTGGCCCTGGATCATCTGCGCTCGCCATCGAGCAGCGCATTGAGCTGCATGACGCGTGCGTCGGTGTAACGGGTGCCCTGCGCCGTCGCCGCCGGCCGGTAGCTGGCCAGTGCCTGCCGCACGCTGCCGTCGGCCACCCGCTGTGCGAGCGTGGCGCCGCCCTGGACGATCATCGCGCTGTGCACGCGCGGGCCGTTGGCATTGGCCAGCGCGGCGAACGTGGCCGGCAGGTTGCCGACATAGGTCAGGCTGTTGCCGACGAACAGCACGCGTTGCGGGGCTGCCGCCTGCATGGCACCCGCAGGTACCTGCATGCCGGCGACGAGCAGGGATAACAGCAGCATCCATCGACGCATGGGGACGATCCGTCCTGGGTGTGCCGGTTCGACCGGACTACCAGTCGATGGTTCCGCGGATCACCGTCTGCACCTGTCCACCGGACCACACGTCGCCGTGTTCGTCGACACGCAGTTCCAGCAGCGCGTCGTGGCCGACCTCGCGGCCCTGGCTGGCGCTGTAGCGGCCGCCGCGGCCGGGCAGCGCGCCGCGTTCGTCCAGCCACGCGGCGAGCACCGCATTGGCGGCGCCGGAGGCGGCGTCCTCGAAGCGACGGCCGTTGCCGACGAAGGCACGCACCGCCAGGTCGTGCGGCTGGCCATGGCTGCGGGCGTAGGCGAACACGCCCATCGCGCCCGTGGCTTCGGCCAGGGTGGCGATGGCGTCCCAGTCCGGGGCCAGGGCACGTAGCGTGGCCTCGTCGGCCAGCTCCACCAGCCACCAGCGGCGGCCGCCGTCCATCAGCACCGGCGGCAGCGTGCCCAGCGCCCAGCCGGCGATGGCCGGGCGCAGCCGCGCATCGGCGGCATCCACGACGTCCATCACCGACGCGCGCGGGGTGCGGATGGCGATGCGGCGGACGCCGTCGATCGTGTCCACCCGCAGCGGCAGCTGGCCGGCGATGCCGTCCTGCACCAGCAGGCCGTCGACCGGCGTGGCCAGGCCGCACTCCAGTACCGCGTGGGCGCTGCCGACGCTGGGGTGGCCGGCGAACGGCACTTCCTTCTGCGGCGCGAACATGCGGATGCGGTAGCTGCTGCCCGGCGTGGTGGGCGGGAACACGAAGGTGGTCTCGGGCAGGCGGGTCCAGCGGGCGATGGCCTGCATGGCATCGTCGTCCAGGCCGTCGGCGTCGAGCACCACGGCCAGCGGGTTGCCGGTGCCGGGGCGCGGGGCGAAGACGTCCAGTTGCAGGAAGCGGCGGGTGGTCATGCGGTGTTTCCGTGGTGAAGGGGGTTACCAGTCGAGGCGGCCGTCTATGACCGGCTGCACTTCGCCGCCGATCCAGACATGGCCCTCGGCGTCCAGCTGCACGTGCACCTCGCCGTTGCGGCCGCGCTCGCGACCCTGGCTGGCGCGGTACTGCTGCCCCGGCCCGAGCCGGCCCTGCGCCAGCAGGTGCGCGGCGACCAGCGCGTTAGCGCTGCCGGTCACCGGGTCCTCGTCGATACCGACGCCGGGGGCGAAGGCGCGCACCACGTACTGGTAGCCGACATCCGGCCGCGCCGCGGCGGCGAACACGGCGAGCTTGCCGTTGCCGGGCAGGGCGGCGATGGCCGCCAGTTCCGGCCGGTAGCGGCGCAGCGCGGCTTCGTCGCCGGCCTCCAGCAGCCACCAGTCCGGGCCGTTGTTCCACAGTGCCGGTGCCGCGCCCGGATGCGCCAGCGCGGCCAGCCCGGGCGGCAATGGCGGCGCGGCCAGGTCACGCTGCTGCGCGCGCGGGCTGCGCACGTGCAGCAGGCGGAAACGGCCGCCGCCCTGCACGCGCACCGGCAGCAGGCCGGCGGCACACTGCTGGAGCAGACCGCCCTGGTCGTCGGGGGTGGCCAGGCCGTACTCCACCGCCGCCCAGGCCGCGCCGACGCTGGGGTGGCCGGCGAAGGGCAGTTCCATCTTCGGGGTGAAGATGCGGATACGGTAGTCGGCGCCGGCTTCCGGTGGCAGGAAGAACACCGTCTCGGACAGGTTCAGCCAGGCGGCGATGGCCTGCATGGCGGCATCGTCCAGGCCGTCGGCATCGAGCACGACGCCCAGCGGGTTGCCGGCGCCCGGGCGCGCGGCGAAGACATCCAGTTGCAGATAGCGGCGTGCGTTCATGGTTACGGCCGGGACGGGGGCCGGCCAGCATAGGGCGGTCGCGCCCGCATCGCGAGCGCCCGGCCGGTCGCGGCATGCCGTCCGTACACGCCGGGACCGGCGTCGATGCGATGCCGCTGCCCACAACCGTCGGCGGCGCGGGGCGGGGCATGGCTATAGAATCGACGGTTCCGCCCGCCTGTCGGGTCTTTCCCCACCGTGAACCCCCACGCCAATGTCCTCTTCCCCCCTCGTCGATCGCTGGATCGTCCTCAAGTTCGGTGGCACCTCGGTGTCGCGTCGTCATCGTTGGAACACGATCGGGGAACTGGCGAAAAAACGTGCGGACGAGACCGGTGGCCGCGTGCTGGTGGTGGTGTCCGCGCTGTCGGGCGTGACCAATGAGCTGACCGCGATCGCCGATGGCGCCGCCGACAGCCGCGAGCGGGTGGCCGCGCTGGTTGCGCGCCACAACGCATTTCTGGCCGAGCTGGAACTGGGCGAGGAGGTGCTGGCCGCACGCCTGGCGGCACTGCAGGCGCTGCTCGACGACCCGCGCGCGGCGCAGCGCCCGCTGGACTGGCAGGCCGAGGTGCTGGGCCAGGGCGAACTGCTGTCCTCCACCATCGGCGCGGCCTACCTGCATGGCAATGGCCTGGATTTCGGCTGGATGGACGCCCGGCAGTGGCTGCACGCGCAGCCGCCGGCGCCGAACCAGAGCGCCTGGTCGCAGCGGCTGTCGGTGAACTGCCAGTGGCAGGGCGACGCCGGTTTCCGGCAGCGCTTCGCGGCCCAGTCCCCGCGCATGCTGATCACCCAGGGCTTCATCGCCCGCCACGGCGACGGCGGCACGGCGATCCTCGGCCGCGGCGGCTCGGACACCTCGGCCGCGTACTTCGGCGCGCTGCTGGGCGCCAGCCGGGTGGAGATCTGGACCGACGTGCCGGGCATGTTCAGCGCCAACCCGAAGGACGTGCCCGATGCGCGCCTGCTGACCCGGCTGGACTATTACGAAGCCCAGGAAATCGCCACCACCGGCGCCAAGGTGCTGCACCCGCGCTCGATCAAGCCGTGCCGCGACGCCGGCGTGCCGATGGCGATCCTCGATACCGAGCGTCCGCACATGCCCGGTACCAGCATCGACGGCAGCGCCGAGCCGGTCCCGGGAGTCAAGGCGATCAGCCGCCGCAACGGCATCGTGCTGGTGTCGATGGAAGGCATCGGCATGTGGCAGCAGGTCGGCTTCCTCGCCGACGTGTTCGACCTGTTCCGCAGGCACGGCCTGTCGGTGGACCTGATCGGCTCGGCCGAGACCAACGTCACCGTGTCGCTGGATCCGTCCGAGAACCTGGTCAGTACCGACGTGCTGGCGGCGTTGTCGGCCGACCTGTCGCAGATCTGCAAGGTCAAGGTGATCGTGCCGTGCGCGGCGATCACCCTGGTCGGCCGCGGCATGCGCTCGCTGCTGTACAAGCTCTCGGACGTGTGGGCCACGTTCGGCAAGGAGCGCGTGCACATGATCTCGCAGTCGTCCAACGACCTGAACCTGACCTTCGTGATCGACGAGGCCGACGCCGACGGCCTGCTGCCGATCCTGCACGACGAGCTGATCGACAGCGGCGCCATGCCGGTCTACGAGGAGCAGGTGTTCGGCCCGCGCTGGCGCGAGATCAGCGGCAGCGTGCGCCCGCGCCCGACGCCGTGGTGGCGCGCGCCGCAGTCGCGCGTGCAACTGCTGGAACTGGCCGCGCAGGGCACACCGCGCTACGTCTACCACCTGCCGACGGTACGCGCGCGCGCGCGCCAGCTGCAGGCGGTGGCGGCGCTGGACCGGCGCTACTACGCGATCAAGGCCAACCCGCATCCGGCCATCCTGCGCGCGCTGGCCGCGGAAGGCTTCGGCCTGGAGTGCGTCTCGCTGGGCGAGGTCGAGCACGTGTTCGAGGCGCTGCCGGAACTGGCGCCGTCGCGGGTGCTGTTCACCCCCAGCTTCGCCCCGATCGGCGAGTACGCCGCGGCGCTGGCGCGGGGCGTCAACGTCACCGTCGACAACGTCGAGCTGCTGCGGCGCTGGCCCGGGGTGTTCCGCGACCGCGTGCTGTGGCTGCGCATCGACCTGGGCCATGGCGATGGCCACCACCGCAAGGTCAACACCGGCGGCAAGGAAGCCAAGTTCGGCCTGTCGGCGCAGCGGGTGGACGAATTCATGGACGTGGCGCGCGGCATCGGCGTGCGCGTGACCGGCATCCACGCGCACCTGGGCAGCGGCGTTGAGAGCAGCGGCCACTGGAAGCAGGTGGTCGACGAACTGGCCGGTTTCGCGCGCCGCATCGGCAGCGTGGAGATCCTGGACATCGGCGGCGGCCTGCCGGTGCCGTACAGCGACGACGACGAGCCGTTCGACCTGGATGCCTGGGCCGCCGGCCTGGCCGAGGTCAAGGCGGTGCACCCGGCGTTCCAGCTGGCGGTCGAGCCGGGGCGCTTCCTGGTCGCCGAGGCCGGCGTGCTGCTGGCCCATGCCACCCAGGTGGTTGAGAAGGACGGCGTGCGCCGTGTCGGCCTGGACGCGGGCATGAACGCGCTGCTGCGCCCGGCGCTGTACGACGCCTGGCACGACATCGCCAACCTGTCGCGGCTGGACGACGCGCGCGATCTCGATTTCAGCGTGGTCGGCCCGATCTGCGAATCCAGCGACGTGTTCGCGCAGCGGGTCAAGCTGCCGTCCACCACCGCCCCCGACGACGTCATGCTGATCGCCGACGCCGGCGCCTACGGCTTCAGCATGGCCAGCCGCTACAACCACCGCGCGCTGCCGCACGAGGACATCATCGACGATGCGCGTTGACCGGCATGCCCCGCATTTCCTTTCGTTCCGCCGTACCGGGCTTGCGCCCCACGCGGCACCCCGCTTGATTCCGGATACGCCATGACAGCTTTCGACAAAGACCAGGTTACCCGCTTCCGTTTCGTCCGCTGCGACTTCGCCGCGGACACCGGCGTGGCGCAACTGGTTTACGCCTTCGACGACGGCCCGGAGATGACCGAAACCGTCACCGTGCCGGGCGCGCCGTTCCAGCTGGACGGCGCGCGTGCGGCGGCGGTGCAACGCGCGTTGCGCCTGCTGCACCTGATCGCCGGCGTGAGCTACTACAAGGCGGCGGTGCCGGCGCAGGTGGCCATCGACGGCTACGCCATCGACGCCGCAACCGCGGCGCTGGTGGAAACGGTCTATCTCAACGGCCTGGGCGAGTTCGCCTACCGCAACGGCCTGAACCTGCGCGGCCGGTTCCGGCTGCCGGTGGAGGCGCAGGCCGAACCGGCGGCGCAGCCGCTGGGCCTGCGCGAACACGCGCTGGTCGCCATCGGCGGCGGCAAGGATTCGCTGGTCAGCATCGAGGCGCTGCGCCATGCCGGCGTCGCCGCGACCGTCACCTGGATCGGCGGTTCGCAGCTGATCCGCGCCTGTGCCGAGCGTACCGGCCTGCCGATGCTCAACATCGGCCGCACGCTGGCGCCGGAGCTGTTCGAACTCAACCGCCAGGGTGCGTGGAACGGGCATATCCCGGTGACCGCGGTGAACTCGGCGATCATGGTGCTGGCGGCGCTGGCGCAGGGCGTGGACCAGGTGGTGTTCTCCAACGAACGCTCGGCCAGCTACGGCAGCCAGATCGCCGGCACCGGCGAGGTCAACCACCAGTGGTCCAAGGGCTGGGCGTTCGAGAAGGCGTTCGGCGAGCACGTGCAGCGGCACGTCGCCGCCGACCTGCACTACTACTCGCTGCTGCGGCCGCTGTCGGAGCTGGCGGTGGCGCGGCAGTTCGCCCGGACCGACTACTACGACGCGCATTTCTCCAGCTGCAACCGCAATTTCCACATCCTCGGCGAGCGTCCGGTGAACCGCTGGTGCGGGGTCTGCCCGAAGTGCCACTTCGTGTTCCTGGCGTTGGCCCCGTTCATGCCCAAGACCCGGCTGGTACGCATCTTCGGCCGCAACCTGCTCGACGACGGCGAGCAGGCCGGCGGCTTCGACGCGCTGCTGGAGTTCCAGGACCACAAACCGTTCGAGTGCGTGGGCGAGGGCCGGGAGTCGCGGGCGGCGATGGCAACGCTGGCGGCGCGCCCGGAATGGAAGGAGGACGTGCTGGTCAAGCGCTTCGCCAGTGTGATCCAGCCCACCCTGGCGGCCGACGAGCTGAAGCTCGAGCCGCTGCTGGTCATCGACGGCGAGCACCGCATCCCGGCCGCCCTGTGGGAGCGCCTGCGTGCGGATTTCGCAGCTTGAGGGCAAGCGCGTGGCGCTGTGGGGGTGGGGCCGCGAGGGCCGCGCCGCCTTCCACGCGCTGCGCGAACGCCTGCCCGGCCTGCCACTGACGCTGTTCTGCCCGCAGGCCGAAGCCGCCGCCGCGCACGCTGAAAGCGCGGGCGCGCTGCGGGTGGAAAGTGCGGTCACCGGCGAGGCCCTGGCGCGCTTCGACGTGGTGGTGAAGTCGCCCGGCATCAGCCCCTACACGCCCGAGGCGCTGCAGGCGCAGGCACAGGGCACGCAGTTCATCGGTGGCACCTCGCTGTGGTTCAGCGAGCACGCCCGCGCCGACGGCCGCCTGCCGGACACGGTGTGCGTGACCGGCACCAAGGGCAAGAGCACCACCACATCGCTGCTGGCGCACCTGCTGCGCGCGGCCGGGCACCGTACCGGGCTGGCCGGGAACATCGGCCTGCCGCTGCTGGAGGTGCTCGACCCGCAGCCGGCGCCGGAGTACTGGGCGGTGGAACTGTCCAGCTACCAGACCGGCGAGGTCGCGCGCAGCGGCGCGCGCCCGGACGTGGCCGTCGTGCTGAACATTTTTCCCGAACACCTGGACTGGCACGGCAGCGAGCAGCGCTACATCGACGACAAGCTGGCGCTGGTGACCGCCGGCCACCCGCGGGTGGCGGTGCTCAACGCCGCCGACGCGCACCTGCGCGCGCTGCAGCTGCCGCACAGCCAGGTGGTGTGGTTCAACCAGCCCGCCGGCTGGCACATGGTCGGCGAGGTGGTGCACCGCGGCGCGCAGCCGGTATTCGATACCTCCGACACGCCGCTGCCGGGGCGCCACAACCGGCGGTGCGCAGCTTCCGCCCGTTGCCCAACCGCCTGCAGCTGCTGGGCGAGCGCGACGGCGTGCGCTGGGTCAACGACTCGATCAGCACCACGCCGCATGCGTCGCTGGCCGCGCTGGACTGCTTTGCCGGGCAGCGCATCGCGCTGCTGGTCGGCGGCCACGACCGCGGCGTGGACTGGCACGATTTCGCCGCGCACATGCGCGACAACGCGCCGCTGGAGATCGTCACCATGGGCGCCAACGGGCCGCGCATCCATGCTCTGCTGCAGCCGCTGGCCGATGCCGGCCGGTTCGGCCTGCATGCGGCCGGCGACCTGCCGCACGCGGTCGAACAGGCGCGCGCCGCGCTGGGCGGGCAGGGCGGGGTGGTGCTGCTGTCGCCGGGCGCGCCCAGCTTCGGCGCCTACCGCGACTACGTGGCGCGTGGCCGCCACTTCGCCGAACTGGCCGGCTTCGACCCGGACAGCATCAGCGCGATCCCGGGACTGGGCGTGGCCTGAGGCCCGGGGCCGCCGCGCATCCGCCGGGCGACGCAGGCCGCGGGGTGCCCGGCGTGGTGCCGGTGCGGCCCCTTTCACGCCCGCCGGGCATAGACTCGGAGCGGTGACCCAACCGGAGTACTCCCATGCGAACCATGCGCAAGTGGCAGGTGGCGTTGCTGGTGGCGTGCGCGTCGGCGGCAATGCCGGCGCTGGCCAAGCTGCAGCAGCGGCCGGTGGAATGGCAGCTGGACGGCACCCGCTACAGCGGCGTGCTGGTCTTCGATGACGAGGGCGACGCGCGTCGTCCGGGCGTGGTGATGGTGCCGAACTGGCGCGGGGTGAACGCTTCGGCGATCGACAAGGCCGGGCGTATCGCCGGCGACGACTACGTGGTGCTGGTGGCCGACGTGTACGGCAGTGCGGTGCGGCCGAAGGACGATGCCGAAGCCGCCGCGGCCTCCAGGCCGCTGCGCGAGAACCGCGCCGTGCTGCGCGCGCGCGCCCGCGCCGCGCTGGACGCGCTGAAGGCGCAGGCCGGCAAGGCGCCGCTGGATGCCTCGCGCATCGCCGCGGTCGGCTTCTGTTTTGGCGGCAGCACCGTGCTGGAAATGGTGCGCGCGGGCATGCCGCTGGCCGGCGTGGTGAGCCTGCACGGCGGCCTGTCCACGCCCAGCCCGGCCGCCGCGGGCAGCGCCAAGGTGCCGATGCTGGTACTCAACGGTGCCGCCGACCGCGGGGTGACGGCCGAGGACATCGCCGCCTTCGGCAAGGAAATGGATGGCGCCGGTGCCGACTGGCAGTTCGTCAATTTCAGCGGCGCGGTGCATTGCTTCGCCGAATCCGACGCCAACAGCCCGCCGGGCTGCCTGTACGACCCGCGTGCGGCCAGGCGTGCGTGGAAGATGATGGACGATTTCCTGGAGGAGCGGCTGCACCGCTGAGCCGGCGCCCGTTCCGGCCGCGGCGGTCCAGGGCGCGGCCGGCGACCCGGCCGCGCGGGGCTCAGTGGCTGCGTTCGACCGCGTAGCGGGCCAGGCCGCGCAGGGCGGCGACGGCATCGCTCTCGGGCAGGCCGTCCAGCGCGCGTTCGGCGGCGTCGGCGTACTCGACCGCGCGCTGGCGGCTGTATTCCAGCCCGCCGGTCGCGCGGATCGCGGCCAGAACCTCGGGCATCGCGGCGGCATCGCCGTCCTGCACGATCCCGCGCAGGCGTTCGCGCACGGCCGCGTCCGCATGCGCCATGGCGTGGATCAGCGGCAGCGTGGCCTTGCCTTCGGCCAGGTCGTCGCCCAGGTTCTTGCCCAGTTCCTCGGCATTGGCCGAATAGTCCAGCACGTCGTCGGCGATCTGGAACGCGTAGCCCAGCGCCATGCCGTAGTCGTACAACCGCTGCTGCACGGCCTCGCCGGCGCCGCTGGCCAGCGCGCCCAGGCGGGTGCCGGCGGCGAACAGCACCGCGGTCTTGCGCTCGATCACGCGCAGGTAGGCCGCTTCGTCGGTATCCGGGTTGTGGACGTGCAGCAGTTGCAGCACTTCGCCCTCGGCGATGCGGTTGGTGGTGTCGGCCAGGATCCGCATGACCGGCATGCGGTCCAGCTCGACCATCAGCTGGAAGCTGCGCGAGTACAGGAAGTCGCCGACCAGCACGCTGGGCGCGTTGCCCCACAGCGCGTTGGCGGTGCTGCGCCCGCGGCGCAGGTCCGACTCGTCCACCACGTCGTCGTGCAGCAGGGTGGAGGTATGGATGAACTCGATGATCGCCGCCAGCTGGTGGTGCTCGGGTCCGGCGCCGCCGGCGGCATGGCCGGCCAGCATCACCAGCATCGGCCGCAGGCGCTTGCCGCCGGCGGAAATGATGTGGTCGGCGATCTGGTTGATCAGCACGACATCGGACGACAGGCGGTTGCGGATCAGGGCATCGACGGCGGCCATGTCCGGGGCGGCGAGGGTCTGGATGGCGGGCAGGCCCAGCGCGGGGCGGAGGTCTTCGGCGATGCTCATGCGATGGCGTCGGGGGGCGTTGGGCAATTATAGGCGGTGCCGCCGGTGACCGGGCGCCGCCGCCGGCACGCCCGTGAATACGTATGCACTGCGCGCCATGGCTCCGGTGCCGCCGCTAAGCTGGCGTGGTTCATCCATGCCCGGCCGCGGGCACGCACAAGCCCGGAGGGGCGCTCGATGTCGAACACTCCCTGGTGGCGGGGCGCCGTCATCTACCAGATCTATCCGCGCAGCTTCCTGGACACCAATGGCGATGGCGTCGGCGACCTGCCGGGCATCATCGAGCGGCTGGGCTACATCGCCTCGCTGGGCGTGGATGCGATCTGGGTGTCACCGTTCTTCCGCTCGCCGATGGCCGACTTCGGTTACGACATCGCCGACCAGCGCGACGTCGACCCGCTGTTCGGCACCCTGGACGACTTCGACCGGCTGCTGGCCAGGGCGCATGCGCTGGGCCTGAAGGTGATGATCGACCAGGTGTTCAGCCACACCTCCGACCAGCACGCCTGGTTCCGCGAAAGCCGGCAGAGCCGCGACAACCCCCGGGCCGACTGGTACGTGTGGGCCGACGCGCGCGAGGATGGCACCCCGCCCAACAACTGGCTGTCGATCTTCGGTGGCGTGGCCTGGAAGTGGGAGCCGCGCCGGCGCCAGTACTACCTGCACAATTTCCTGTCGTCGCAGCCGGACCTGAACTTCCACAACCCGGCGGTGCAGCAGGCCACGCTGGACTACGTGAAGTTCTGGCTGGACCGCGGGGTCGATGGTTTCCGCCTGGATTCGATCAATTTCTGCTTCCACGACGCGCAGCTGCGCGACAACCCGGCCAAGCCGGAAAGCGAGCGCGTGGGGCGCGGCTTCAGCCCGGACAACCCGTATGCGTTCCAGTACCACTACTACAACAACACCCGGCCGGAGAACGTGGGCTTCCTCGAGCGCCTGCGCGCGTTGCTGGACCAGTATCCGGGTGCGGTGACGCTGGGCGAGATCTCCTCCGAGGATTCGCTGGCGACCACCGCCGAGTACACCGCGCCGGGCCGCCTGCACATGGGCTACAGCTTCGAACTGCTGGTGGACGACTACAGCACCGGCTACATCCGCGCCACGGTGGAGAAGCTGGAAGCGACGATGCGCGACGGCTGGCCGTGCTGGGCGGTGTCCAACCACGACGTGCAGCGTGCGGTGACCCGCTGGGGCGGGCGCCCGGCCGACCCGGCGATGGCCAGGATGCTGGCCGTGCTGGTGTGCTCGCTGCGCGGCTCGGTCTGCATCTACCAGGGCGAGGAACTGGGCCTGGGCGAGGCCGACGTGCCGTTCGAGGCGCTGCGCGATCCCTACGGCATCACCTTCTGGCCCAACTTCAAGGGCCGCGATGGCTGCCGCACGCCGATGCCATGGAACGGCGAGGCGCTGGCCGGCTTCAGCAGCGCCAGGCCGTGGCTGCCGATCCCGGCCGAACACCGCGCGCTGTCGGTGCAGGCGCAGGAGGCCGCAGCCGATTCGGTGCTCAACGCCTTCCGCGCGTTCCTGGCCTGGCGCCATGCCCGCCCGGCATTGACCGGCGGCGCGATCCGCTTCCTCGACAGCGCCGAGCCGGTACTGATGTTCGAGCGCGAATCGCAGGGCGAAACCCTGCTGCTCGCGTTCAACCTGTCGGCCGCGCCGGTGCGGCATCCGCTGCCCGGCGGCCACTGGCAGGCGCTGGACATGCCCGGCCCGGTCGCGGGCCGGTGCGAAGACGGCGAACTGGCATTGCCGGCCCACGCGGTGTACTGCGCACGGCGCGGCTGAGCGTTCCAGTCCACGATGCAGCCAGGCAGGGCGGAGAGCGATCTCCGCCCTTTCCGCATCCGCCGGCCCCATGCCCATGGGCGATGCCCGGGTGACGGAGCGCCACGACGGTTGATGCCGCGGGTCGACGCAGGGCATGGGCGATGCCGGCATGCACCGCCCGGCGTGGTGCGCCGGCCCCCGTTCGTGTCCCGCATCCGCCGTCATCCGGGGCGCGCGTGACGATGGCTGCCGCCCGCCATCCCGGCATGACAGGCGTGGTTGCTGCCGCGTCCCGGGCAACGCCGCCATGCAGATCGGCAAGCCACGCCGTACTGCGCGACGCGCAAAAAAAAAACCCGCTGCCAGGGCAGCGGGTCCGGAATGCGGGAACCGGAGAGGGATCAGAACTTGTAGTTCACGCCGATCTGGTAGCTGCGGCCCCACTCAACGGTCTCCAGCGGGCGGTCCTTGCTGCCGGCATAGGTTTCGTACCTGGAATTGGTCAGGTTGCTGGCCTGCAGGTACAGGCTCAACCCGCTGAACATCGTGTCACTGCCGAAGCTGTAGCCGAGCTGCGCATCGAGCACGTTCTCGCCCTTGACGTAGCGCAGGGTGCGGTTGCCGTTGAAATTGCCGATCTCGCCGATGAAGTCCGAGCGCTTGCGCTGGTTCAGGCGTACTTCGAAGCCGTCGTTTTCGTAGTAGGCGGTGAAGTTGTACACGCGCCTGGACAGGCCCGGCAGCATGATCGGGGCGCTGCCGACGCTGGAGATGGTGCCCGGATCCGGCGGGATGGTGATGCTGCTGTCGTTGAAGCTGGCGCTGGCGACCACGCCGAAGCCGCGCAGGGCGTCGGCGAACAGGTCCAGTGGCAGCGAGGCAGTCAGCTCCGCGCCGCGCAGGCTGCCGCCGCTGCCGTTGAATGGCGCGGTGTAGTAGCCGGTCTTGTCCACCACGATGCCCGGCGGCAGGGTGACGCCGTTGGCCTGCAGCCATGCATCCACCTGCTGGGTGAAGTCGTAGCCGTCGCGCTTTTCGGTGTAGATGTAGGTCTTCAGGTCCTTGTAGAACACCGCGGCGGCCACATAGGCCTTGTTGCCGAAGTACTTCTCCCAGGACAGGTCGACCGCGTCGGCCAGCCACGGGTCCAGCCGCGGGTTGCCGCCGCTGGCACCGGGCTTGCCGGTGTTGGTGTCCACGCCGAATTCCATCGACGCGCGCATTTCGTCCACCCGCGGGCGCGCCACCTGGCGGGCCAGGGCGAAGCGCACGGTGTTCTCGGCCGGCAGTTCGAACGCCAGGTTCATGCTCGGCAGGAGCTTGAAGTACTTGCTGCCCTCGTTGATCGGGATCACCCGGCTGCCGACCGGCTGCGAGCCGTCCCAGTAGTTGGAGTGCGAGGACTGGTCCACGCGCTGGCCCTGCAGGCCGATGTTGCCGCGCACCGGGATCGAGCCGATCTCGGTGCTGATGTTGGCGCGCAGGAACAGCGTGGCGATCTCCTCGTCCACCGTCCACTGCTTGGGAATCAGGTAGCTTTCGGTGGTGGTCGGCCTGAACACCATGTACCTGGCGACGGCCGCCGGAACGTTCCAGGCCGGGATGCGGCCGGCGCCGGCGAAGCCCAGGTCGACCGGTGCGTACTGCAGGT
>Ga0209914_1002707_pt1 | contig 14018 bp, 4 predicted proteins | sample ThiBiot_500_plan_FD_183949 | JGI IMG/M metagenome (GOLD analysis project Ga0209914, IMG submission 183949) | Wastewater bioreactor microbial communities from Cape Town, South Africa - Thiocy_cont_500_plan (SPAdes) | ecosystem: Engineered > Bioreactor > Thiocyanate-remediating > Anaerobic-Aerobic ...
TTCGCGCCCGCCACATTTGCTCCGGCAACTGCCACAGCCAGGCTCGTTGGCGTAAAGACCAGGCCAGTCTGTGCCGGAGTGACTGCATAAGTTCCACTCGGAATGCCGGCGAAGCTATAGTTTCCAGAGGCATCCGCCGTCGTTGTCAACGTGCTTCCTCCGGTCAGAGTTATCGTCGCTCCTCCACCTCCGCTGATGGTTCCACTGATCGCGTAGGCGATTGAGGTTGCGGTGAAGTTGATGGAGACGACGTTGGCTCCATTAACCGTGACGTTCTGACTGGTTGGAGCGATGGAATATCCCACGCCGCTGGGAGTCACGGTATAAATGCCATTCGGAACCGCCGGTAGACTGTAGTTTCCGAAGGAATCGGTGGTTGTACTTACGTTAGTCGGGCCGGTAACAGATACTGTGATCCCCGGCCCGCCAGAGATGGTGCCGGAGATCACATAGCTGGGAAGCGCCGAAGCAAAATTGATTGCCAGATTATGCGCGCCATTGATCGTAATCGTTTGGCTTGCCGGAGTGAAGACATATCCGGCCTCGCTGGGAGTCGCGGTATACGTTCCATCGGCAAGACTGTTGAAGCTGTAGTTCCCAAACGAGTCAGTCACAGTGCTGGCGCTTGAGGTGCCACTTAGAGTGATGTTGGCTCCTGCCGCTCCCACGCCACTGACGATACCGCCAAGACTATGCGTCGCCGCGGTTGCGTAGATAACGTCAACCCAGTAGTTACTGTCGTTAAAGCTGCTTGTTGGTAGAGTACTGGTCGATGACTGTGAGAAGACCCCGTTCGCTCCATCGACCCCAGCGGCCAAAGCATGCAATGGTGGAGTGTCGATGCCGGTTGTAGCAAAGAATGACGAGTCGATAGAGTAATGACCCGCTGGCGCAAAGTAAGAGGCGATATAAGTTGAATTTGCACTGACCGGAACGGGGTTGGCAAACATAACCTGCTGCCAGCCTGATGCGCTCTCGTTGACGAATGTCGCGGCGGAGAGCGGATTTCCATCTCCACTCGGCGACCACAGATGTCCGATATGAGGTCCGGTATTGCCCGCTGACTTATAAAACCGGACTCCAAGGATGTAGCCGTCCGAGTCAGCGCGGAACTTAACTCCAAGCTCATAAGACAGTGCATCGCCTGAATCGACCGTGCCCGGAAGCGCCGAGGGTGCCCAGATGGTATTGCATGGACAACTCTGCGGAACCGTAAAGTTGACTCCGGTCACATTGCCGCTCGTGACGGTTACACTCTGATTGCCGGGAACAAATACCTTTCCGGCCAGGCTTGGGACGACCGAGTAAGTTCCGGGAAATACAGTATTGAAAACGTAGTTTCCGGAGCTATCTGCGGTTGTCGTCGCGCCGCTCCCGCCGACCAGTGTGACTGTCGATCCTGCGCCTCCCGCAATGGTGCCACCGATGCTAGAGGCTTGCGACCCCGCGTAGAGAACGTCGACCCAGTAATTGGTTGCCGAGTAAGTGTTAGTCGGAAATGCTCCGGTCTGGCTTGAGGTGTAAAGATAGACGCCATTCGGCCCGTCCACGCCATTCGCCAGCGCATGAAGCGGAGGACTATCGATTCCCGCGGTCACAAAATAATTTGTATCCGCTGAGTAATGTCCCGAAGGGGCGTAGTAGGAGACGACATACGTAGTGTTTGCGGCGATCTGGATCGGCGACGGGAAGGTCATCTGCTGCCAGCCGGACGCGGTTTCACTGGTAAAGTTCGCCGTACCCAACAGAGTGCCGGAACTTGTCCATAGATGCCCGATATGAGAGCCAACGTTGGTGGGTGCTTTGTAGAAGCGCACAGCCGTCACTGAACCCGGAGTATCCGCGCGGAACTTTACGCCAACTTCGATGGGAGTGGCATCATTACTGTCGATCAGCGCGGGAGTGGCTGTTGGCTGCCAGATGGAGGTACAGTTGCATAGTTGTGCCTGGAAGTTTATGCCCGTAGCGCTCGAGCCTGACAAGACTACGTTCTGGCTGCCCGGCGTGAAGATGAAGCCGCTTTCAACTGGGGAAAGTGCGTAACTTCCATTGAGCAGCCCGCCGATAGAATAGTTCCCCGAAGCATCCGCGGTGGTCGTTGCCACTGCCGTGCCGCTCAACTGAACTGTAGCGCCGGCGCCTCCAGCAATTGTTCCCGAGATACTCAACGGATTACTCACTACCGCGGTAAAGTTAACGTTGCTGACAAGCCCGCTGTTCACAGTAACTGACTGGCTGGTAGGCGTGAAGGTGACGCCCTGGTTGGACGGAGCTACGGTATAGGTTCCGTTGACCACGCCGTTGAAGCTGTAGTGGCCGGAGGCATCGGTGATAGTCGTCGCAGCCTCGGTCCCGCTCAAAGTGATTGTTGCTCCAGCTCCGCCGGCGCCGGAGATGGTTCCGCTAATGTCGTAAGTGTTCGATGAGGTGTAGACAACATCTACCCAGTAATTTGCCGAGAGATTGCTGGATGAGGGAAATCCGCCCTGAACCCCGGTTGGCGGATAGAGGAAGACGCCATTTTGACCGTCAACTCCGCTCGCCAGTGCGTGCAACGGAGCATTGTTAACGCCGGATTGCGCAAAGAAATACGGGTCGGCCGCATAGTGCCCGGTGGGAGTGTAATAAGAAATGACGTAGGTCGTATTGGCCTGTACCGAAATCGGTGAGGAGAAGTTGACTTGCTGCCATCCGGAGCTGCTTTCGCTCGAAAATGTTGCCGTTCCCAGCAAAGTACCCGAACTGGTCCAGATATGGCCGATGTGAGTTCCCGTATTCGCAGTCGATTTGTAAAAGCGAACGCCGAGAATCGAGCCGTCCGCATCGGCGCGGAACTTGACTCCCACTTCAATCGGGGTCGGATCATTCCCGTCTGGATTTGCTGGCGTGCTGGACCCGCTCCAGATGCTGCAGGGGCAGACCTGCGGCTGCACGTTGACCGTCGCTCCGCCATATGGCGTTTCGAGGTTGGCGCTGTCATCGACGGCACGGCTCATCAGCGTTGTTGTGGAATTCACCACCGAAGGCGTCCACGAGTAACTCCAACTGGAACGTCCCGCCGCAGGATGCCAGGTTGTGCCGCCGTCGGACGAAAACTCGACTCCGGCTACAACTCCTCCACCGGAGTCGTTCGCCACCCCTGTGACCGTGATTGTACTGCCAATAGTGAGGGTTGATCCGTTGGCAGGAGACGTGATGTTAGAAGAAGGTGGTGTTGTATCAGTCGATGCCGACGCATGAGTCAGGTTCGATTGCAGCGTCGCTGGCTGCACTCCCATATCCGCAAACAGGTTTACCGTGGCCTGCTGCATATTGGGGTCCGGGTTCGGAGAGTTGAATGACCAGAGGTTGTCGTGATTGCTGCTGAGCCCCCACGCCCAATCAATCGTTGCTGCACTGAAGACCAGAGCGCCGCTTGGCGCGCGGTACAGCGTCATATGGTGAGTCGCAGTACCAGCGCCGTAAGTCGCGCCATAGTCCAGAAGGAGGTCGGACGTCATTGTGTACGTCGAAGTGGAAAGGTCGAATGTCCCTGCCGGCCGGAATCCGTTGTCGGCGTCGACGTCCCACTCGTAGCCCAGACTCCCGGGCACTAGTGTGTAGCTCGAGCCGGGCGCGAGGTTGGCAGCAGCTGTATTCCGCCAGAACCGCATCTTTCCATCGGCAGCCGGAACCTTGATGGTAAGGCTGCCGTCGTTGTCGGGGCCAGTACCATTAACCATGAATAGGGTTCCTACCAACGAGTTTTCGGGCGAGCCCCCGTCCGCGGGTGGACTAAAACTCGGATCGCGCCATGTCCCTGTCCATGTTGGCGGATCCGAGGGATCAATCTTCGTGAAGGCAAGCGTCTCCTTGTAGCACACCAGTGTTCGATTAGCGGTGTTCGAGCCATCGATGCTGTTCTCCCAACGCGTCTTCCAGAACATCGTGTTCCCGCTGAAGAATGCGAGGTTCACCCCGGCATCGCGGGCCGCCAGAACATTGGCTCTCTGCGGCGCGGACCAGTATTCATCATGACCCGAGTCCATATATATCTTGTGGTTTTTCATCAGCGGACCGTTGCGAGCAGCATCGATCCCAGTAAAGTAAGTCACATCGTAGCCATTCATCTCCAGCCACTGGACCATCGCGAACTCTGTACCAAAGGCCCAGGTATCCCACTCCTGGTTGAAGTTCCTTACATAGAAAGGGCGGTTATAACTGACTTTATAAGAGCGGTCTGCAAGGTCGAAGACCGGCGTTCCCTGGCTGTACAGGCTTCCGTTGCCGTAATAGTTGTAGGCCTGCCAGGTTTCGTCGGAGGTTTGATACAAGATATTTGAGTGGCTTGAATCGTTTCTTACGATGAAGACGATATGACTATCTCCGCCAGTATCGTTTCGTATGAGATGAGCGAAGTAGATTCCTGAGGTGGCGTTGGCTGGAACCTGCCAGGAGGCGGAGACCTGCCAGTTGCCACAGTCGGTAAGACCAACGGTCGCATCGCTCAAGCAGGCTGGCTGTATCTGCGGCAGATGTGCCGAAGGAGTGATTGTGGTGATCTTACGTGCCCCCATGCCCCCGTAATAACCCATGCGATAGATATTGATCGTGTATGCGGACGCGGGGGTGCTTATCTTAAAAAAGACTGTTCCACCCTGGTTGACGCTGATATCGGTAGCAAAGCCCTGGATGGTCGGATCGCCGATGCTCCCTTCGCCGATGTCCCACTCGCTGGCTGGATTGCCTGGCAGGCAGTTTTCCGCCACGATGGCGTTTGCAGGGCTGCTGCATTGAGAGTGCGCCTGCCCGGCTAAACCGAATAATGCTGCCAAAAACACAACAAGGACAGGCAATCTGGGATGATTTGATGCGGACCGCAATAGACTAGACATAGCCTCTTCGCTTTTCCAGGTAGCTGACCTCCGGATTCAACCTGTCTACTTAGCGCGGTCTGATCGGCGAACCTGCCGCCATGCGATACGTTGCAGTGCCGGGGGCATTGACTGCCATTAGTAGCCTGTGTTGTCTTCGGGGACCCTAGCAACCTTGTACAGTGCAGAATCACTTCGTTGCCCGTATACGCCGAATGAACCTCGCATAAAGCAAGGTGCAGATCGCCGCAACAGCTCTTAAGCCATAGAAAATTCGACTTGACCTCTGCACGTTGCATGCCGAAGCTGATGTCTATAGATTCTTTCCCTCGCTTTAAAAGTCGACACGGATTTGCACACTTCGAGCTGATTTTCTTGCCCTAATTGACATCTAGCTGCATGTTTTAATGCAAAAAATGACTCGCCGTGCTCTTCCCGGTGTGGTTTGCAAGGGGGAGGTGTCCGCTGAGAGCGAGGCCGCTGGAAAAGCTGGAGACGGAGCTCCTCCAATTACTTTCATGGACCGGAGCTTCCGGATGCCTCTATGGGATTGACAATGTGCAGCGAAAGGGGGAGCGAGGATGGACGAGATTAAAGTGAATGGGCCGGCAGCTCTCCAGGAGGTCTTGGAAACTGCCAGCCCATGATGAGATAGGTAAAGAATTGCCTCAGTGAGTATTACGGAACCGCTACTTCAATCTGATTCGATCCGACGCTCTCCACGCCGCTTGTGCCGACGCTCTTCACCACGTAGTTATAGCTGGTGCCGCTGGCAACGGAGCTATCCACATAACTGGTGGTTGTGTTGATGGATGAATTCATCAGCGTCATTGCTCCACTTCCTGTCGACCTGTAGACGTTGTAGCCCTTTACAGGATCGGGTGTGCTGGACGGGGCTGTCCAACTGAGGTCAACCTGATGCGCAGTAGCCGTGCCTGTTCCACTCAAACTCACAGCTACCGTGCTGCCGCTGCCCGAGTTGCTACTAATCGTCAGCTTTCCGGTCACCGCCCCTGCAGTAGTCGGCTTGAACTGCACCTGAATCGTCGCAGTTCCCGAGGGATTCAGCGTAACCGGGAAGCTGCCGCCAATTGTGGAGAAGCCGGCTCCCGTAATGGCAGCAGAGTTTACTGTTACCGGAGTTGTTCCCGTTGATTTAAGAGTGATCGACAACGTTGTAGCCGTATTGACCGCTATACTCCCGAAACTTAGGCTCATCGAACTCACCGTCAACTGCGGATCTGTTGCTGCTCCGGTTCCACTCAACGCAACTGCCGTTGTGCTGCCACTAGTGGAGTTGCTTCCAACCGTGATCGTTCCACTCGCTGCTCCGGTTGCCGTCGGCTTGAACTGCACCTGGAGCGTTACCGATTGCTGCGGATTTAGTGTCGCCGGAAAGGTCTGAGAGACGATGGTGAAGCCCGTTCCCGCGATTGCGGCAGAGTTGACAGTCACAGGAGAGGTTCCCGTTGAGGTCAGCACCAGGGACACCACCTTGGCCGTATTCACCGTGACGCTGCCAAACGCGAGGCTGGTTGGACTCACTGTCAGTTGTGGATTCGTCGCTGCCGCGCCGGTCCCACTCAACGCGATAGTAGCCGTACTGCCACTGGTAGAGTTGCTGCTAACCGTAACCTTCCCGGTTGCTGCTCCGGCTGTGGTTGGCTTGAACTGCACCTGGAGCGTTACCGACTGCTGAGGACTCAGTGTTGCCGGGAGGCTTCCACCGACGATGGCGAAGCCCGTTCCCGCGATCGCGGCAGAGTTGACAGTCACCGGGGAGGTTCCCGTCGAGGTCAGCACCAGGGAAAGCGCCTTGGCCGTGTTCACCGTAACATTGCCGAAAGCCAGACTGGTCGAACTGACTGTCAGCTGCGGGTTAGCGGCGGCCGCTCCGGTCCCACTCAGCGTAACCCCCGTTGTGCTGCCACTGGTGGAATTACTGCCAACAGTGATCTTCCCGGTCGCTGCTCCGGCTGAGGTCGGCTTGAACTGCACCTGGAGCGTCACCGACTGCTGAGGATTCAGTGTTGCCGGCAGGCTTCCACCGACGATGGCAAAGCCCGTTCCTGCGATCACGGCAGAGTTGACAGTCACCGGGGAGGTTCCCGTCGAGGTCAGCACCAGGGAAAGCGCCTTGGCCGTGTTCACCGTAACATTGCCGAAAGCCAGACTGGTCGAACTCACCGTCAGCTGCGGATTAGCCGCTGCCTCTCCAGTACCGTTCAACGCGACCACAATCATTCCGCTAATGGCGGAGCTACTGCCGATCAGGATCTTCCCACTCGCTGCTCCTATGGCCACCGGCTTGAACTGCACCTGGAGTGTCACCGATTGCTGGGGATTAAGCGTCGCCGGCAGGCTTCCACCGACGATGGCAAAGCCCGTTCCTGTAATCGTGGCAGAGTTGACCGTTACCGGAGAGGTTCCCGTCGAGGTCAGTGTCAGCGAACGCGTTGTCGCTGCATTTACGGCAATGCTGCCAAAGCTCAGAGAGGTAGCACTCAAGGTCAACTGCGCAGAGCCATGAGACCCCCGTGAAGATCCATGACCATGGAGTTGAATATGCGCCATGGGAAACGCGGATCGATCCATTACAGTAAGTTGACCGGAATAGTCTGTGGTGGCTGCGGGGGTGAAATTTACCTTCAAGGGAAGGCTGCTGCCTGAGGGAATGCTCATCGGCAGATCGTTCTTGCTCGCGATAGAAAATGCGCCGCCGGTAATGCTCATTTTAGAGATCATCATCGGCACAGAGCTGCTGTTTGAAACCAGAATGCTACCGCCAACCTCTTGATTGACAGGCACATCGCCAAAGTCAACCATGGTTGGCGATACATGGAGCCCACCTGGTGACATAGCCACGCCTGCCCCGCAGCCTACAGTGGAAAATAGTAGGTGACAGGTCAGCATCAGCAGAAAGATCTGGCCCCACTTAAGGGATCGAAATAATCTGGATTTCGAATGACTGGAAAGAGTATTCAACCTTGATAGCTTTTGCTCAGTGAAGTTCGTGGAAGCTAGCGCCGTGGGACCGGAGAGCGATAAAACACGAGAACGAATTGGCACGACCATCACCTCTTAAAGCTTGCGCTGCAGGATTTAGAGGCAGATCAATGGGAAAAGAAAAAGGTCATGTTGGATCACGAATGACTGCAGATGGTCCAATTTGAAAGGCAATACGAGTGCGGGTGGGATATCTCATCACTAGTCCCCAGCAGGTATGAGGCTGCTAAGGATGTCGGTTCTGGTTCCCGGTTTTCATACAAATCGTCTGAATTGATATTGCTTTCCTGGAAAGCGACAACACAATAAATGCCATAGAGATTTCAAAAAATCTCATTAGGACTGTTCAGTCTGTATCTTCCAAGGGGGAGGTGCAGCAATACCAGGGAGTAGCTGATTAACTATCGGTTTCTGACAGCTTGTTGTGGTTATATCAAAATTACCTCGGGCAAGCAATAATCTGTAGATAAACCAAATGCCTCTTTTGGGTCATAAACTATGCGAATGATCAATGATAGCTCTACTTTTTAATATCTCCCTGATGAGTAGTTGCAAGGGATAAACTATCGCGATAAGCTCGCATTCATCGATATCAAGCTACCTTTGGTGGCTTGACACCTTGCTAAAGCATTGGATTGATTGAGTGGGAAGAGGCTAGATCCGACATACAGTGATGGGTCCCCTGAACCTGATATTAGTTTTTTCGGCTTAGGTCGGAGCTATGATGTTTGATCGTCGTATCCACAATATATCTGCCGATAGCAAGCGATGCGGTAGCTGCGGGCGACGGCACATTGCACACGAGAACCATGCCATCTGCATGAACAAAATGGAAGTCGTCCATCAGATTTCCATGAGTGTCCAGAGCCTGGGCGCGAACACCTGAGCCTCCCGGCGTCAGGTCGTCGGCTTCTAATTCCGGCATCAAGCGCTGCAGCGCGTGAGTGAAAGCCGCTTTGCTCCAGGAACGGCGATACTCCCCTATCGACATCCGCCAATGTTTTGCACCCATCCTCCAGAACCCAGGAAACCTGGCATACTCAAGAACGTCACGTACGCTAAACGAGCTCTTGTCATATCCTTCGCGCTTCAACGCCAGCACTGCGTTAGGGCCTGCTTCTACACCTCCGCCGATGCGTTTGGTGAAGTGCACTCCGAGAAATGGGAATCTCGGGTCAGGCACCGGATATAACAGTCCCTTCAGATAGTGATGTCTGGCCGGAACAACCTCGTAATACTCTCCTCGAAAGGGAATGATCGTCAGATTGAGCGAGGCATTCGCCATCCGGCTTACACGATCGCTTTGAAGGCCGGCACAGTTAATAACCAGTTTTGTCCGGATTGTTCCTTGCGTCGTTTCAACCAGCGTGTTGGCCTCCGATCGTTTGAGCGCTTTAACTTCATGCGACAGGTGAATGATTCCGCCGCGCTCCCGGATCAACCTTGCGTAGGCCTCCGCCACCTTGGCATAGTCCACAATGCCGGTCCCGGGAACGTGAATACCGCGAATCCCAGCGGCGTAAGGCTCGAGTTCCTTAATCTCCTCCGCAGCCAGCATGCGCACGCCTGCCAGCCCATTCTGCATACCGCGCCTGTACAACTCTTCAAGACGCGGCAACTCGCTCTCGTCTGTAGCCGCGATGACCTTGCCGCAAATTTCATACGGTACTGCATTCTCGTCACAAAATCGCAGGAGCGCTGCTCCGCCCTGAACGCACAGATTCGCCTTGAGGCTACCTGGTTTGTAGTAAATGCCGGAGTGAATCACTCCGCTGTTGTGCCCGGTCTGGTGGCCTGCAATGACAGCTTCCTTCTCAACAATGGCCAACGAGATGCCAGGAAAACGGCTGGTCAATTCAAGGCCTGTTGCCAGGCCGACGATACCCGCACCGATAATGACAACTTCTGCCCGATAAGAAATAGCGATCCTCGAAACCTTGAATTTAGAAAGCGAAATCACAAGCTGACCTGCAACATATAACACGGTATGAAATCAAGGCCCAGCCAAAATCTCTCAGACCGTGAAGTCTCATCGACTCGGCCGGACCAGATCTATCCGTCCTGAATGGCGAACCCTATATGCTTTTCTTGAACACGCCTTCTGCAATATTTGGAGGTGTTGCAGCAAGACTGTTCGATAGAATTCCTAATTTAATTCGCATATTTTTATCACTTTTTTAGCCCGTTCAGTCTTGAACATATCTTCGATGCCATGGTTAGCCATTGCATTTCTATCACTTAGATGATGTGACGAAATTATGCAAACATGTGGGGATATGTTTTCCTATTTTTTAGTTTGACGCGTTTCTACTAACGCGATAGATTCTGTGCACCTCATGAACTGTTTATAGATGAGGGGCACACTCGCGGTTCTACTATGTGCTGACGTGTCGGTATTGGCGTGGGCTTTCTTGTTGGGCTTCTGCAAAGGTTCCCTGGGCTCCTGAAAAAATGTGGTTGTAGTTAAGTCGGCTGCCGGCAGTTGTGTCTGATTCGCTTCCTGAATCAACACTCCGTCTCGCTCACGACCGTGCCTTAGCTACGCTTTGTTGACTGTATTTATGTTGAGGTACTTCGATGAAAGACATAATGCAAGTTCTGGCAATTAGTGAAGACGCTACTATCTGCAACTCCGTTTATCGCGTGTTCGAATCCGAAGGCCATAAGGCCATCTGCGTTTCTTCCCCGTCGGAGGCGCTCCAGCTTTTGCAGCATGGATTCTTAACTGATTTCCTCCTGATCGATATTGCTACTCACGTCCAGGGAGATGACCTCTTCATCCCTGCCCTTATGCAAAATATCCATAGCGATAAGCTATGCATCCTCTCCGTCGCTGACGACACCTCATGGAAAGAGTTTGCAGAGAGATGGAAGATCAATACATCGCTGACATTGCCTCTGCTGCGCGAAGATGTGGACAAGCTGACGAGTCGGCTTGAAGTCGAAGCATTCACAACCTCCTCTTCGCCCACGAGGGCTTCGGCCAACGGCTCACACTATCATCTGGAAGAACTGGACAACAATCGTTTCTTCCTGGCGGCCTCGCCCGCGATGATGCGGCTCTATCGAGACATACGCGTTCTTGCTCCTGTCGATATTCCCGTGCTCATCATGGGAGAGAGCGGGGTGGGCAAAGAAAATGTGGCATTGCTGCTACATAAGTACCACGCTCGCTCGGAGAAGCCGCTGCTCAACATTAACTGCGCGGCGCTGCCCACCGAGCTTCTCGAAAGCGAGCTCTTCGGTTACGAGGTCGGAGCGTTTACGGGAGCGACCAAATCCAAACCCGGTTTGTTCGAGTTGGCAAACAAGGGAACTCTTCTGCTCGATGAGATTGGTGAGATGAGTCCGCAGATGCAGGCTAAGCTGCTCCACGTCCTGCAGGACGGCACTTTCTGCCGGTTGGGCGCCCGGTCAGCCTCCCGCGTCGATGTCCGCGTGCTTGCGGCTACCAATATCAGTATGCAGGATGCAATCGCGGAGAAGCGCTTCCGCGAAGATCTCTACTATCGCCTGAATACCCTAACCATTACCATCCCCCCGCTTCGTGAGCGCCGCGAAGAGATTCCTCTGCTCATGGGAGAGCTATTCCGCAGAGGAGCATTGGAACTGGGCCAGCCTTTCATGTTCCCCGAGCGACTCCTCGATGCAGCTCAGGAATATCTCTGGCCGGGAAACCTTCGCGAACTGCGCAACTTCGTTACCCGCACCCTCATCCTCAGAGACGAAGAAGCTGCCTATAACTACCTGCGGACCAAAGCGAAGTCCCATGCCGAGGAAGCTCCCATGGAAGAGCTTCGTGCCGAAGTTCCGGCGAAGCAGTCGGCCGCAGCTCTAGGCATGAAAGACGCGGTCAACATCGTCAAGAATGAAACCGAAATCCGCATGCTTCAGGATGCGTTGTCCGCGTCGGGATGGAATCGGCGAAGGGCTGCAGCGAACCTTAATATCAGCTATCGCACCTTGCTCTACAAAATTCAGCAGCACGGACTGAGCGCGTAAATCACAGGTTGTGTTTTGCCTGGGCCGCCAGATTTCTCCAACTAGCACCTGACTACGAACAGCTCGACGCCACATGACCGCAAGCGTCTTCAAACAACTCGCTTGAACTTCATGACAGCCGCTAGAATGTGTCAACCTGAAGAGATACTTCAGTTATCCCTCGCTCACGAAGATGAGGACCAATAATTCGGCAGTCAGAGTTTTTACGTAGCCAGACCGGCAAGCTCCCTTGCTCGCAGAAAGATTCGCGTGAACATGGGGCGATCGAGACGCCCGGTGTTGGTGTTGCGCAGGGAAGGGTGATAGGTGGCAAGCAGATGCAGCCCGTTGGGAAGAAGGTATTGGGCGCCGTGCGCGAAGCGATAAGCCGACTTCCGGGCGATGACGCCGGTGTGAAGAAGATAGGCGAGATAGCCGTCGAAGGCGATCTTTCCTAGGCAGACAACGACGCGAATGCGAGGCAAGGCCTCGATCTCGCCCGCCAGGTGCGGGGCACAGTTGCGAATCTCCTGTGGCGTCGGCTTATCACCGGGCGGGGCGCAATGTATGACCGAAGAGATCCACGCGTGGCGGAGCGTCAGGCCGTCTTCGCGGGAGGTAGCTTTGGGCTGGCTGGCAAAGCCCAACTCGTGCAAAACGGGATACATGAAGTCGCCGGAGCCGTCGCCGGTGAAGGGCCGGCCGGTGCGGTTGGCCCCGTGAGCTCCCGGGGCAAGACCGAGGATGAGAACGCGGGCGCGGGGGTCTCCGAATCCGGGAACGGGGCGGGCCCAGTAGGTCTGGTCCTGATAGGCGCGGCGGCGGGTTTCACCGATGCCGCGGCAGTAGTCGCGAAGACGGGGGCAAAGTTCGCAGCCAATGATGGATTCGCGAACTTGCTGCAAACGAGGAGAAAGCAGATAAACTTTGGAGCGGCTCACTGCATCCCATGATAGTTGCAGAAGACAGAGAGCGCATTTTCACGGAAATGCTCATAGGATGCACTCTGAATGAATATAGATTGAGGTTTCGTTGGAAGATCCCAGATTGAGTCGAATGTACGCCTCGCTATTGAGGAGCAGGTTTGCGGAGGCCCGGCATCGTGCCTGGCAGGCCGCAGTGAAGCGTTCGGGATTGTTTATCACGATTGCGGTGGCTGCCATACTTCTGCTGATCGGCTTCGCGCTGAAGGAGCGAGGGCACGGGCATCTTTCGAGAATAAAGGCCGAGCTGGGACACAGTGCGGCACCGCGCCTTCCGGCGGCGGCGAAGCCAGGCGATCAGGATGCCATTGTTCTGTCGCGCTCTCGAACTACAGGGATGGAGATGCCGGAGTTCCTTTCGGCTACCCTGCTGCCGGGCCGAGGGATGAATGTGCTTCAGATCGAGGCCTACATTCCACGAATGGGAGAGGTCAATCTGCTTGCCTCTCCACCCCTGAACGAGGCGGCAAAACTGCTCAGCGGCACCGGGACAGATGCGGACGGAAGCGCGAGCCTGACCATGGGAGGAGCGATCGAGATCCCGTGGGCTGGCCGCATCCGGGGAGCGGAATCGGCAAACGGCCTGATTGTAAATTGGCGGGGACACCGAATCAACCTGCCACGGAGTGGGGAAGAGGGTGGCCATGCCTCAGGGACGGTGTCGACAGGCGGATTGCTGCTGAAGCGGCCTGCCGACTCGATTAAGACGACCGTAATGCCGGATGGCGGGCAGGCACAGGCGACCTACGATGCGATGGACTTTGACGGGCATTGGCTGTCGCGTACCCAGGTGACGACAACGGTGCAACTTAGCGGCCGTGCTTTGGAGATCAGCATCTCCGCACAGAATACCGGCGAACAGGCAGAGCCGATAGGAATTGGCTGGCATACACGGTTCGCAATTCTAAGCAAAGATCGCGCCAATGCGCTGCTGAAGCTCCCAAGCGCTCTTCATGAAGAGATCGACCGGCGAAGCGGAATGCCCAGCGGCAGACTGTTGCCGGTGGCGGATACGCCGTATGACTTTACCGGGGGCAGCGGCGCGAGGCTGGGCACAATGAGCCTGGACGACAGCTTCGTCCACCTGAAACAGGGGCTGATGGATAGCGGACCTGTCGCGGAATTGCGCGATCCCAGGAGCAACTACGGACTGCGGATCACCGCGTTGAGCCCTGCCATCAAAGCGATGCGGGTT
>Ga0209914_1002713_pt1 | contig 14002 bp, 21 predicted proteins | sample ThiBiot_500_plan_FD_183949 | JGI IMG/M metagenome (GOLD analysis project Ga0209914, IMG submission 183949) | Wastewater bioreactor microbial communities from Cape Town, South Africa - Thiocy_cont_500_plan (SPAdes) | ecosystem: Engineered > Bioreactor > Thiocyanate-remediating > Anaerobic-Aerobic...
AGCAAACGAACGAACCTTGATGCCAATCTCACTGGCAAACTTGAGATGCGGATAGACAACCTTGCGCGAGATGATCTCGTACATGATGATGCCAAAGCTAAACACATCGGCGAGCTCGGAATAGAGGCCACTCTGAAAGACCTCGGGTGCCATCCAAGCGCACGTGCCCTGCAGACCAGTCATGTTGCGCGACTCGGCACGTACTCGCGCGACGCCGAAATCGCAAATCTTGAGACTCCAGTCCTCGGTCACCAAGATGTTGTGCGATTTCAGGTCTCGATGAATCAGCGGAGGATTGAACGAGTGCAGGTACAGCATGCCTCGTGCCGCATCGAGTGCGAAGCGGATCTTGAGTTTCATCGAGAGCGTGACCGAGGGATCGTGGAGAATGCTGTACAGGCTGCCTCGGGACACAAACTCGGTGACGATACACGGGCCTGCAAGGACGAGCAGCGTGTTGTCAGATTCGGCTCCAGCCAGCCAAGCGACCAAACGATGCAAGAGAGAGAGAGAGAGATACCTTTGTCGCCCATGTAGGCACCCAAGAACAACACGATATTGGGATGCCGCAGCGTACGGAGGATTTGGACCTCGGAGTAGAACGCCTTAACCTCCGCATTGTCCATCGACGTAAAGAGGCACTTGACAGCCACCGGGGTTCCCTACACGATTCGACGTCGTGATGAGAATGGTCGAGAGCAAAGAGAGAGTAGTACTACGATGATTGCTACCTTCCATTCAGCTCGATAGACAGCAGCAGCGGCACCACTGCCAAGTCGGTTCAACAAGATGATATCGGTCTTGTTGATCTGAATGTCCTGTGGCAGCACGTTGGTTTGCGCCCATCCATGTCGATATACGGGGCTAGTTTCCTTCAACACACTGTTGTCGGCAACGTTGCGCGTATGATGATGGTTCAGAGTGTAAGGGTGCGATCAGCAAGCGCGCCATTCGGAACGACGACAACGACGACAACAATGACAACGTACGTTAACATTCCTTCGACCCATTGTCGCGTGATAATCTCGTTGGTAGCACTAAAGATGTGCACCTTCTCGCCGGCGGTCGCCACCGTACACTCGATCACGAGGCAAAAATCCGACGGCGGCGCCTTGAAGAACGTGACCTCCGAGTGCGGCCCGGAGCTCGAGGTCATGGCCGAGGAGCCGGACGCAGGCGGGTAGGTGCGAATGAAGACGTGCGAGGTCGGCGGGGCCTCGGTGTCGCGCGACACCAGGTACACGTCCTTGACGTTCTCGAGGCGAATGATGCCGAGCGGCTTGTTGGCCGTGTGGTCGAGGAACCAGCCGAGCTTGCCTTGCTTGAGCAGCACGTAAAAGTACTCCCATCGGCCCTTGCTGAGGATCTGCGGCAGCCACGAGCTGGACGACGAGCCCGAGAAGGTGAAGCACGACGACGACGCGACCTTGGAGAGGTAGCCGCGCTTGTGCATGCCGCCGAGCGACTTGGTGTCGTAGCCCGAGCGGTTGATGGCGGCCAGCTGCTCGTTGAGGCGCTGGTTCTCGATGCAGAGCACCATGTGCGAGACGACAAAGTTGAAGACCACCGGGTTCGAGAGGTGGTCGAAGACGCCCGGCGTCAGGCGGTTCTCGAGATACAGCACGGCCAGCAGCTCGTGCTTGAGCTGAATCGGCAGACACAGCAGCGACTTGCACTGCGTGCGCGTAATGTACGGGTCGCCCTGGAACTGGTCGTCCTCGGCCACGTTGCGCAGAATCACCGGCTGCTTGGTGCGCGCCACGTAGTTGACGATCGCCGGCGAGAGCGTGGCATCGGTCGGCGCCTCCTCGTCGCTCTCGTCGTACATGGGCCGCGAGTGCAGCACCGTGATGGCGCTCGCCGACGACGCGAAACCGCCACCGGCCTCGCTGGTGCCGAGTTCCAGCCGGCCCTCGATCTCAATGTACATGCGTTGCTCGTGCTCGAGTAGCAGACAGCCGTGCTGCGCGCCGGCATATTGCAGCAGCAGTTGCATCGTGCTCTTGAGCATCGAGGCGATGGTCACCTCCTCCATGACGATGCGACCCACCTGCGCAATGAAGCCGCCCTCCTGCTGCTCGTCGCCGCCACCGAGGCCGCCGCTGAGACCGCCACTGCCGCCGCCGCCGAAACCACTGCTGAGACCACTGCCGCCGCCTCCGCCGCCGAGTGACAGCGGAATCGGGCTTTGCGACATGGACGAGCGGTGGTGGTGCTTGCTGGAGTCGCGCGGAACGCCAGGCATCAGGCTGTTGCTCGAGCCCTGCTTGCGAGTGCCACCGGGAAGCGCGCTGTCGAGGAGCGCTTGCTCTGGCCCTGTGCCTCCTGGCAAGGGGCTCGCGATGGTGGCACTCGAGGCCACGAGCGTTCGTGCCACCTTGGACCGTAGCAACGAAGGGTAGTGTCGAAGCAACGACCGAACCTTGGCCGATGCTCCCCATCGCTCATACAGTCGTCGTGCATCATTCATGTATGCCTTGGCCGCTGCCGATCGTTGGCGTTCGTCACAAAACTACCATCCAAAAACGATGAGTGAGCCAGACTGGACGAGGCGAGGCGAGGCAGGGGGGTACCTTGGCATAGAGCTCGTTGGAGAGTGCCTCCATGTGAACGAACCCGATCGCTCGCGTGTTGCGGATGGCCTCCTCGTACAAGCGTGCAGCTTCGGCGGCGTCGTTCTCCAAGCGACACAACTCGGCTCGCACGATCACCGACAGGTACCGAAAGTTCGCTGGGCTATCGGCACCCCACGTGCTGATGACGCCAAGATATCGGCGAAGTGTATCGAGCGGAGACTCTGCAACGATAGGTGCGCCATCGCTCATGCTGGAGATCAGCTCGCTCGGCGTCGCAATGGTGCTCCTCGGCGTCGTAACTGAAGGAGAGCTCGGCGGCGAGTTGACCGAGCTGGTGGATGAGATGCTGCTTGACTCTGAGGATTGATCCTCCGTCATTGTTGACGTAGCAGTGATGGTGGTGGTGGTGGTGGTGGTGCTAGAAGCAGTGACGGTCGTAGTGGTCGAGCTTGGTGACGCTGGTTGCTTGATAGTGGCAGCCAGAATCAAGGCTCCCCAAAAGTAAAAGTACACAAATGTACGATGTGCCATGTTGGATTGAATGTACTGCATTGTCGAGGGAGTGAGTGAGTGAGAGTGAGAGTGAGAGTGAGTGAGGTACAACATACCTTCTTAGCTTCCTCCAGTGCAGCGTGAGCCTCGTCGATCTGATCCAGCGTGTAGTGAAGCTGCATCAGTTGAGTGTAATGATTACACATGCCAACCTTGTGATTGTTGCGCTTATGAGCCAGCTGTTCGAACGATTCGCCGCTCTCCTCCTCGAGGTCCACGTCGCTCAACAAGCAAGCAATGCGGTGGACACCGGAGATGGAATGCTCGGCGCCGTGATTCTGTAGCTTCTTGGCGAACGTCAGGCAGCGGCGCGATTTCTTCTCGACGGCAGCGAGAGGCTCACCAAGGATCAGCGACAACGACGCGATGTGCGTGGCACAATAGCAAGCGTAGTTGATGTATCCCGATGCAATGCACATATGGAATGCTGTTGTCGTTGGTGAGAACGAGTGCAGGTTCACATCGAGAAGGCCAGCGCACAGAGTGTGGCACCTACCTTTGAATAGCAACTCGGTGCATTCTTGCAGCGGATTGCGCCAAAAGTGCAGCCACTCGCCGTACAAGAAGGTCGACAGTCCAATGTTGGTGATAAAGTGCTCTCGCATTTCGTAGCCAATCTGCATTCATTCGTTTGGCAGCCACAAGGCCATTAGCGATGCGCCGCAGGGATTCGAGAATCGCAAGAGAGAGAGAGAGAGAGAGACATACGCGACCAAGTTTGTAGCCCTCCTCGATACGACGAAAGCTGTTGACCTGCACGATGCCGTAAAAGATGTAGGCCAGAGGCGAGTAGGCGTTGTTGCCGTGTGCCAGCACTCGCAGAATCATCATGGCGGCAAGCACCATGAATGAGCGTGGCTCGGCAAAGTATGCTCCATCCATGGTCTGCGCATCACGGCGAGAACGCGTGAGCTCCTATCGGATAAGTGCCTCGCGCGCCGAGTCAAGCCGAGCCATCAAGCGTACCAATAGCAAGACCTCCATCACTGCCGCATGTTCAATGTCGTACTCGACGATGGGCAGCGAAGGGAGCTGCTCGAGTCCGATGGCTTCGATCGCCTGCTGCACTTGCATGTCGAACTCGCGCGCTACCTCGGCGCTCGGATTGCGCACGACGCCGACGTTGAAGATCTCTTCGAGGCACGTCAGGCCGCATTGGAGCGTCTCGGGGTGGCGTTGCTGCGTCGAGTACAGCTGCATCAGCAGGCACGTGACGGCGGCCGACTTGAGGCGCGAGTTCGTGTGTTGCCGCAGCGTCGAGATGTGCTCCTCGCACACGTCGTATTGGCCCATGAGGTACTCGCACTTGGCGGCTTCGAGGTGGAGCTCGTAGGCCAGCTCAAAGTGCGAGGTCCAGCCATCGGACGGCAACACCTCGATTCCTTTGACGAGGTACTTGAGCGCCAGGTCGTGCGAGGTCGATTCTTTGGCCTTCCTGCCGGCGACGAGATTGAGCTCCGACAGCAACTAGGTGGAGGAGAGATCAGCAACCTATGACGTTGAAGAGGTGTGTGTGGGTGGGTGGGTGGCTGCATACCAAGCGAAGTGCAGGCTCGGTCACGAGTTCGATGGCTTCGTTCAGTTGATTAACAATCTCGATGAGGTTCTCACCGACCTCGGCCGTGTTGGTGATACCCTGCAGAAGCAAGCAACCAATCTCGTGGTGCAGCAGCTTGCGCTCCTTCTCGGGGATCAACGAGTAGGCGGCGGCTTGTACTCGTGCATGGAGGAGCTTGTACGTGGTTGTCGAGGTTTGAATGATCAAGTTGCTACCATTTCACAACGAGAGAGCGAGCGAGCGAGCGATGAGTAACAATCGAATGGCGGGCTGAGTTGGAGTGTCGCGAACAGAATCGGTACCAATTCTCGAGGAAGCCAAGTTGCGCCTTGAGCTCGGGAGGATTGCGCATGATGCGAGCCAGCATGTTGATGTCGAACTCGATGCCAAAGCACGAAGCCGTGATGAGCAGGCGCTGATACTGCGTGGGCAGCTTCTGGATCGTGCGCACCAGGTACTCGATGACGTTCTCGGAGCACTCGGTGTCCTGCGCGATGCGCTCCATGTCCCACTGCCACCGATGCGTCTCAAAGTTGAACCACAGCAGCTTCTCCTGGTAGATGGTCTGCAGGAACTCCTCGACGAAGAACGGGTTGCCGGCCGTCTTGTACATGACCAGCTCGGCGAGCGGCGTCGCCTGCTCCTCCTTGCAGCCGATCGTGTCCGAGATGAGCTGCGTGATGACTGGCACCTCGAGCGGGCGCATTTGGAGGTCGATGATCGGACAGCTGGCTTCCTCCAACTGCGAGATGGTCAGCATCAACGGATGGCTGGATTTCATCTCGGTGTCACGGTATGCCAGAATCACCAACAAGTTTGCCGGTATCTTGCTCATGATGAAGCTGTGTACCACGAGAAGGAAGGAGTGAGTGAGAGTGAGTGAGAGAGAGAGAGAGAGAGAGCGAGTGGGCGCACACACTCGTTCGCTCGATACTGTACCTGAGCATTCGCAACGATGCGCCATCTGCCCATTGCACATCGTCAAGGAACAGTAGCAGCGACTGCTGAGAGCTGGCGAGCGTTTCGAGCAGGTTGGCCATGGCGACGTTGAGACGATGCGACGACTCGAGTGGCGGCAACGGTTGTACGGGAGGCAGGCGACCGACCAACTCCTGCAGCTCGGGAATGAGGTCCAGAACCACTTGGCCGTTGGAGCCGAGGGCCGAGAGCAGTCGTTGGCGCCAGCGCTCGACTTGGCTCTTGCTCTTGGAGAGGATCTTGCGCACGATGCCAGTGAACTGGAAGGCACTGAACGGCACCTTGGCGACTTGGTCGAACTTGCCCGAGAGAAAGAACAGCGAGTCGCCCTTGAGGAGTTGCGCCACTTCGCTGATCAACGCCGACTGTCATCATCATCATCATTGTAGGAGAGAGAGAGAGAGAGAGAGAGAGAGAGAGAGAGTGAGTGAGTGAGTGAGTGAGTTATCAGCAAGTGCTACACGAGCGACGCAACGCGTGGATACCTTGCCAATGCCGGAAGGACCGTGTACAGTGATGACTTCCTTGGCGCCGACGCGAACGCGATCGAATGCATCGAGAACGATCCTGATGTCTCGCTCGCGGTCGTAGAGCTTGGCCGGAATGCGGAAGGTGCCCGAGAGGTCGTTCTGGCCGATGGCGAACGACTCGATGCAGTCGTTGCCGAGGCTCGACTCATCGGCGCTCTCGAGGCGAGCGAGCGCATGGATACAGCGGTCGAGGTCGGCCGAGAGGCCATTGGCCGATTGGTAGCGGTCGGCAGGACTCTTGGCGAGCAGCTTGTCGATAATGTCAGCGACTACCGAAGGAACAGTGGGCTTCACCTCATCGGCACGCATCGGTTTTCGAGCAATATGCGCGTGAACTATTATTCATCGAGTGATGAGTGCCGATGGTAGCGATGGAGAGCTCGTTGTCGCTCAGAGATACGTACTGATTTGACTTGGATGAGCGTCACTCTGTGCATCATCGTACGGCAGCATGGTAGTGAGCAGCTCGAACAACGTGGCACCGAGTGCATAGAGGTCCGAGCGGTAATCGATGACGGCGTTGGCGAGCTTGCCAGTTTGCTCAGGCGAGCAGTAGTACAAGTTGTGCGGATATTCCGAGTCCGAGGCGCTGATACCGCTCGACGACGACTCGTCGGCCGAGGTGGCGCCGGCGGTCTTGGCGTGCGGCGAGGCGTCGGGATCGCACAGGATGGCGTGCGCAAAGTTGAGAATGTGCACCGTGCCGCCCTCAATGTCGTACCAGATGCTGCCCGGATGGATGTCGTTGTGAATGACGCCGGCAGCATGGATGCGGCCGAGCACCTCGGTGGTCTGTCGCGCGACCGTGAGGAAGTGGCGTAGGCCGAGCGGAATCAAGTCGACGAGCGGCACGCCAGGAATGAACTCCATCACCAAGGCTCGCGTTTCGGGTGTCAAGATGATATCGGATACACGAGGTACACCGGCGACATTGAGCTACACGCACGAATACAGGGTCAGTATCAGCCGCTACCCTAAATCGTTCTCGCTCTCTCTTGTGGGTACCTCATTCATGATCTCGTATTCGGTCAGCAGTGGGCCGGCATCTCCATCGCAGAGCTTGATGAACGAAGGCAAGCCAATGTGATTCTCGGCGCGACAGAAGCGAGAGCCCCTGCCGTCGTCGAGCATCTCGGAGAGAATGCGGTAGCCTTGTACCATGGGCACGTTGGTCTGTACGAGGCAGCCATCGTGTCACTCACTCACACTCACTCACGTCACGTGAAGCCAAGAAAGGACGGCCAGTTGCTACGAACCCGTGGGACTTGGTCTGATTGCGTGAGTGGGCTGACGAGCAACGAGGCCGAGGCTTGAATGTGCGGCGGCAAGGCCGAGTACATGAGCGATGACGCGGCCGCCAGGCTCGACGAGAGGTCGGCAGTGCTCTGGATGACGCGCGACGAGACCGAGATGGGCGACGAAGGGCGCGAGCCGACGAGGCGCTGCATGGCCGGGTGGTGCGGTGCGTCGTCTGCGTCGTGCTCGAGCAGTAGCGAGCGCGATCGGCCAGTTGGCGACAGCGGCGGCGAGACGTCCGACGGCTCGTCTCGCGCAGCGGCTGCGGGCGCCGGTGCAGAGATGCGCGTGCCGACGGCGGTCGCAGTGGCACCGACACCGATCGGCGTCACCGAGACGGCCGTGTAGGTCGAGCTCAAGTTGGCCATCAGCGAGCCCGAGACCTTGCCCTTGCTGGGCTTGCTGCTCATGATCGGAGAGCCGACCGGTTGGTCCGAGGAGGCGTTGATTCGCACCGAGGAGACGGCAGGGTTGATGTTGAAGCTCACGCCGCCGCTGCTGCTGCCCGTGAGAGCCGACGTGAGCAGCGACGAGGGACTAGATGCATTGGTGGTGCTGGTGCTGGTGGAGGTGCTGGACGCGAACTCGTAGAAGGATCCGACGTGCGAGCGTCCAGCATCGGCGTCGTCGTCGTCGTCGCCGGCAGACGAGACGTGCGGCGGAAGTGCGCCGTGCGTCGCCGCGTGCAGCTGCTGTGCCTGCGCCACCAATTGGCTGAGTGCTGCTCCGCTGAGCGTCTGTGCTACGACCTGCCGTTCTCGCGAGAGAGCTGTCGCCGGCGCAGCGATCGAGTGGTTCAGTGTGCGTGCGCACGATGCGAGTGCGTGCCACGATCGCGGGGGGCGTACCTTCGGCTCGTGGATCGTCGATCGACACCGGGCGGGTCGGAACTTCGGCACCCTGGACACCATCGTCGTCGTCGCTCAACGCACCCGAGCCACCGGCGATAGGGCTGCGAGCACTCCGGCGCTGTTGCTGTTGTTGCTGCTGTTGTTGTTGTTGTTGTTGCAGTTGCTGCTGCTCGTCGGCGTTCTGGTTCAGCTGCAGGCCCAGAGGCCGCAACAAGTACGAGCGCTTGGCAATGTAGGGATTGGCCACGAGATCGCGTAGATACTGCTGCAACGCGCGGCGGCGATTGTTGACGAACAATGGATGGTGCGTGTTGAAGATGGCCTTGGGCGGCAGCGTCGGTAGCGTGCGCGCCTCGGCCTTGGGCAGCTTGGCCTTCAGCTGCTCGTCGAATGACACGAACGTGCTGAACCTCTGCGCTACCATCCACGATTCGCCATCGCTGCGTTCGACCTTGATCATGTAGGTCTAACTCGCCCGAGTTTCGGTTGCACCAACCAACCAACCAACCAACCAAATTGCTGATCGTGAGTGCGAGTGCGAGAGAAGTCGAGCTCACGAACGGTGATGCGTACGACATATTCACGGTCGTTCTCGTTGCGCAACTCGGCGAACGGAATCGAGACCTTGATATCCATCGCGCAAGCGAGCGTACGACTTGGCGCAGAGAGCGCGGAGGTTGCACGCGCCTGGTAGCGCGCGAGAGAGCAGCTCCTGCGCTCGACCTCCTCGACCGCGATGCACCAAGTACTACGAGCCTCACGAGTCACTCACCTACACGGCCACGCCGCCTACGAATCCACCGGTGCAGCTCTGCCGCTGTTGTATGCACGGCCACCACTCACCGACCACGAAGCAAACGAGCGAGTGAGATGGAGAGATATCGAATAAATGAAGGAGAAAGCAATGGCGCGCTTAGTTGATTCAGCGATGCGAGCTTATGGAGATATCGCGATATCGCGTGAATCTCGCTGACGCTGCTGTTGTTGTTTGGTTGCCTTCTCTCTATCACACACATCCCACACACACACACACACATCCCACACACACTATCACACACCATGAGCCTCGTGTCGAACCTCATCTGGTTCTTTGGCGTGGGCGGCGTGTCGGTCGCCGTGCTGGCGTACTACTTTCAGGACTATCTGCTGTACTTTCCGGGCATACCGCCTGGCGCGCGCACCATGTTCCTCGATCCGGCGGCCTTCATGCTCAAGAACTTTATGCGCGAGGTCATGCTGCCGACGCACGACGGCCAGCTGCTGCAGCTGTGGCTCTTCCTACGACCGCCCGAGGAGCCTGGTTCGCGCGACGCCGCCACGATCGTCTTCTTCCACGGCAATGCCGGCAGTACGCTGTCGCCCTCTCGCTCGCTCTCTCGCTCGCACGCTGTAACCCCTCGCTACTCCTGCAGATATCAGCCATCGCTTGGACTTTGCGCGTATCATGTTCCACATGCTGCGCGTGAACTTTGTGTTGGTCGAGTACCGCGGCTTCGGACGCAGCACGGGCTCGCCGGCCGAGAAGCCGATCCAGCACGACGCCAAGACCGTGCTCTCGTACCTGCGCTCGCTCGACGAGATCAACAACGACCGCCTGTACGTCATGGGTCGCTCGCTCGGCGGCGCCGTGGCGCTGCACGTGGCCGTCGAGATGGAGGCCATGCAGACACCGCTCGCAGGCGTCATCGTCGAGAACACCTTCACCTCGATACCGGCCATGATCCCGCACGTCATGCCGCTGCTGTCAGCCTTGCCCGAGTTCCTCATCACCAACAAGGTACACCGCACAAACAAGCACTCCCTCTCACTCTCACACACACACACACACACACACACACACTCTCTCTCTCTCTCTGAACCTGGCAAGTGACACCACTCGTGCGCGATTGCAGTGGCGCAACGAGGACGTGGTGCGTCGGTTGCGGGCACCGTTGCTCGTGATCTCGGGCGCCCGCGACAGCATGGTGCCGCCCTACATGGCCAAGAGCATCGCCAACAACGCCATCAAGTCGCAGCGCTCGGTGATTCGCATCTTCCCGAACGGCGAGCACATGGACACGTGGCTGCAGCCCGGCTACATCCGCACCATCGCGCAGTGGATCAACGAGGTCGAGAACCCGTCTCTGTCATCGAGCGACCTCCAACCCACCGAGCTCGTCGTAACCGAGTAGCCCCAACCAACCATCCATCAATCAACCAACCTATCTCTCGCTCTCTCTTACGACGATGACGACGACGACGACGAGAACGAGAATCCCTGCGGCACTGTAATGTACCATATCAATCAACTGACACGTCATCTCCCACGCTCCCACGCTCGTCGTATCCTGGCGACCGCCACCGTTTTGCGCAAATCTCTCTCGAATATACCCCCAATGCTCGACGCCAAGCTGCTTCACCGCTGGAACTGAATGGAAACGAATCGAGGACGCTGTTACGTCTGACGAGATAGATAGATGGATGCTGGAAGGATGACGAATGGATGGCTGGCTGGATGGCAGGATCACTTGCCTGGCATCCGCAACGAGCCATCCAAACGCACGACCTCGCCGTTGAGATATGTGTTCTCGATCATGTGTTGCACCAACATGGCGTACTCGTCTGCGAGCGTAGTGGGTGCGATCACGTGAGCGATGGCTGGCTCATCGAGCACAATTGCAAGTGGCAAGAGTGTGGGTACCTGGCTTGCCCATTCGCGCCGGGAACGGAACCAATTGGCCCAGCGTGTCCTGCGCCTTCTGCGGCAGGCCGGCCATCATCGGCGTGGCCATGATGCCTGGCGCGATCGTGTTGACGCGAATGCCTGTCGTTCGCAATGGATACAGCGAGCGAGCGATGGAGTCAGAGATAGAATGGCGGCTTGAGCTCGATCGAGCAACGAACCGTGAGCAGCGAGCTCGCGAGCGATCGGCAGCGTCATGGCCACGACGGCGCCCTTGGAGGCAGAGTACGCCGCTTGGCCGATCTGGCCGTCGAACGCAGCGACGCTGGCCGTGTTGACGATGGCGCCCCGCTCGCCGTTGCTGTCGGGCTCGGTGGCGGCCATGCGAGCCGATGCCAATCGAATGGTGTTGAAGGTGCCGGCCGTGTTGACCTGCAGCACCTTGAGGAAGAGCTCGAGTGCGTGCGGCCCGTTGCGGCCGAGCACCTTGGCCGGCGGCGCGATGCCGGCGCAGTTCACCAGCGTGTTGACCTCGCGACCGAAGCGGCTCTTGGCGACGTCGAGCGCCGCGTTGATCTACGCATACGATAGCCACTCATTCAGTCGTCGCTTCATTTGTTGATTCGGTCGTGCCGCAGACGAGCACGAGCACGAGCACGAGCATGAGCACGAGCGCCGCACCTCGGCCTCGTTGGTGACATCGGCAGCAGCGAAGGCAGCGTTCTCAGCGTGGAGCTCCTGAGCCGCCTTGGCTCCTGCACTGGTCGGGAGATCGACCAACACCACACGGGCACCGAGACGTACGAAACGAGCTGCGACCGCGAGTCCGAGACCCGACGCAGCGCCAGTGATCAACGCGACACGCGACGCGAGAGCCATTGATGCGACAGAGAGGAGAGAAACAAATAGGGGGCGAGTGCAGCACTGAGGCGAGTTTCGTACTCGAGTAGTGTTTCGGAGTTGAGCGGAGTAGAGGAGGTTGCACTGTTCGTTCATTCGTCGTTCGTTCGTTGTTCATTCGCTTGCTCGCGCTCTCTCACTCGCACGTGCGTGTGCGTGTGTGGTGCGTGTCTTGCTGCAAACCACGCTCCTTGCACGCTCCTGCGATCGACGCCATGTCGACCTCTGGAGGTACCACGCATCGTCGTCGACCGGCGCAAGCCGTATTGGCAGGCTCGTTCCAACAGCAGCAACAACAGCAATCATCAAACAAGGAGGCGCATCATGATGCATCGACGTCGACGTCGGCACCGCGAGGCAGCGTCGTTGGCCGCTTGGTGGCGTATCTCTTTGCCGAGGAGGATGCCGCATGGATCGGGTTCTATCGCATGTTCTGGGGTGCCATGTTGATGTGGGAGATCATTACGCACATGGTGTACGACTACGAGAAGGCGCACTACTGGTACCTGTCGTCGTTCAACTTCAAGTACGCCCAAGCTTCCTGCTCGACGCACGAACCACGACGACTCGATCAATCAATGGATGGATGTTGATCAGTCTCTCGGTCGATCGTTCAACACAGGTTCCCGTACTTTACGTTCGTCGAGCGCATACCGTTCGAGTACATGAAGCCGTTCCTGTGGTGTATGCTGGCACTCGCGTCGTCGATCACGCTCGGCTTCTTCTATCGTGCCGCGAGCATCCTGTTCGCCATCGGCTTCGGCTACATGTTCCTGCTCGAGCAGGCGCTCTACCTCAACCACTTCTACCTCATCTGGCTCATCTCGATCGTCATGATCTTCCTCCCGGCCAATGCCGTCTTCTCGATCGATGCGTTGTTGTGGCCAGCCAAGTACAAGCGAGACACATTGCCCAGGTTCGTCGAGCGAGCTCTCTCTCTCTCTCACTCACTCACTCACTCACTCACTCACTCATTCTTACGTTGTTACATACCTCGTTCGTAGGATCTATCTCTTCACCTTGCGAACCTTCCAAGCCATCGTGTACTTTTACGCTGGCGTTGCCAAGATCAATGCCGATTGGCTTCGCGCTGAGCCATTGCGTCATTGGTTGCCCAAGCGACATGCATACCCGTACCTCGGTTGGCTGCTGCGACGCGAATCGACTGCCTACATAATGAGCTACACCGGCTTGGTGTACGACCTTCTCGTGGGCTTCCTGCTCATGTGGCGCAAGACCTTCTGGCTCGGCCTCGCTACCACGCTCTTCTTCCACTCGTGCAACAAGTTCATCTTCAACATTGGCGTCTTCCCGCAGCTCATGATCGTCTCGACCACCATCTACTTTGATGCCGACTGGCCTCGCTGGCTGTTCCACTACATCTTCCATCCGCGAACGCCCTACAAACCCTACCCCTCGGTGCCGTTCGCCAAGACCTCGGCGCGATCGCTGTCGCTGCGCGAGATCGTCATGCTGGTGATCGCCGTCTCATTCCTGCTGCACCAAACCTTGCTGCCGTTGCGCCATCACTTGCACGAGGGTGATGTCGAGTGGACCGAGGTATGACACGTGACCTCAGCCGCGTCTCTCTCTCTCTCTCGCGTTCGCTCACTTGGATACTCACTCGCACGCCACGAATGTCGTAGCTTGGCCATCGATACTCATGGCGCATGAAGTTACGCGACAAGCAGTGCGACATCTTTGTGTTCATGTTCACGCCCAAGACGCAGCAACTCGGCTGGATTCCGCTCGATCAGGTGCTGCACTACTACCAGATCAAGAAGATGGAATCGCGTCCCGATATGATAGCGCAGTTCACCAACTGGATCGCCGACTACATTCAAGGCATCGAAGGCGAGCGACCCGAGATCTACGTTCATGTACATGCTCCTCCTCGCTTCTCCTCTCTCTCTCTCTCTCGATTATCGACTGCACACCAACTGGCTTCGTGTCTCTCTCTCTCTCTCTCGTTGTAGAACGAATGCTCGCTCAACTTCCGAGCTCGATTCCCGGTCATCAACACTACGGTCGATATGGCGAATGTCGATCCATACGCCAACGAATTCCCGGTATGACTCTTGTGCACAAGCAGTGATATG
>Ga0209914_1002719_pt1 | contig 13978 bp, 18 predicted proteins | sample ThiBiot_500_plan_FD_183949 | JGI IMG/M metagenome (GOLD analysis project Ga0209914, IMG submission 183949) | Wastewater bioreactor microbial communities from Cape Town, South Africa - Thiocy_cont_500_plan (SPAdes) | ecosystem: Engineered > Bioreactor > Thiocyanate-remediating > Anaerobic-Aerobic...
GGGGGGGGGGGGGGGGGGCAGAACAACAAGACGCGCTCATGACTCGGGAAAACAGCGGTCTCAACACAACGTGATTCAGAGACATGGAAGAGCGGCGGTCCTAGCAGCGCGCTCACGGCGGGCGCGTCGGCATACCTGTGCCATCTGTCATGTGCCCGGTGGCCATCTCCTCGACTTGCTTGATCGCCTCGTCCTGGTCGCGGTCAGGCATCGGCTTCAGGTCCCTGTGCACGACCTGGCCCTCGAGCAGCTTCATCAGGTTGCAGAGGCTGAGCCGAATCTTCTGGTGCTTGAAGTGCATGTTGAGCCGCACGTTGGCCCAGAAGGCGCCGGGCGCGAACGTGTCCTTGGGGAGCGGCTGCTGCAGCGTGTCGATCATGGCGGCGAGGTCCAAGTCTTGGCTCTCGAGCTGCTGCAGCGTGCTCTTGCTGCTCTTGCCGGGCCATTGCCAGAAGTCGCACCGGGCCGAACCGGCGATGTGCAGCTGATTCAGCAGCGCCTGCCAGTCGAGGCCCTTGAGCTCGGGCGCCATCGCGTCCGCCGCCTTGCCGTGATTGAAGATGAGGAAGGGCAGCGATCGCTGGTCCGGCGACTTGGCGGGCTCGGCGTCTTGCGGCACGGTGAAGTCTTGCGAGCTGAAGCTCTTGAGGTGCTGCTGGCAGAACGCGGCGGTGATCTCGCGCATGCCCTTGAGAAGGTCGTCGCCGAACCGAGTGAGCAGGGCCTCGAGCAACCGATTGCCGTCGCGGTCTTCACTCTCGTCCGTGCCTGAGCCAGCCGTCTGCTCGTCTTTGCCGTCTCCAAGCTCGTTGCCGCTCGACGTGCTTCTGCCTTGACTCGTGCTCGTAGCTCTGGCTGTGCTCTTGCTGTTGCGCTTCTTCACCTGCTGCTGATCCTCCGCCTCGCCTGCGGAAGCGCCAGCTGTCTTCTTTGCTGATTTGGCTTTGCGGGTGGCGCCCTTGCCGCTGCGCGAGCCCGACCGCGCACGCTTGGTGCCGCGCTTGGTGCCTCGCTTGGCTTCGGTCGTCGGCGGCTGCTCTTGCTGCCGATGCGCCGGCGCCTTCTCGTGGCCAGTGCGAGTGGAACCTTTGAAACCGTCCTTCATGTTCGCATCGCCGTCGACGTCCTTCTCCTCTTCCCCCTCGCCTTGTTCGTCTTGCTCGCTTTGCTCGTCTTGATCGTGTCCATCACCGTCATCGTCCTTCTCTTCTTCTTCCGCCTCGCCGCCTGCCTCTTCCTCGTCGTCTTGTTCGTCATCTCCTTCGGTTCCACCGCTCGGCGTCGAGTTGCGAGTTTGACTGCGCAGCGAGTGCAGAGCGTCTCCCATGTCGGTTGCGGGCGACAGCGCAGCTTGACGAAGCGAGCGGCGCAGTGCCGAGTCCCGGACGTGACCGCCAGCATCGACCGAGGACGACGAGGACGACGAGGACGACCGGGACGAGGCCGCAGACCGATCACGCAGCGAGCGCCGAGCGGCCGGCGGAGTCGACTTGGAATCTTTCGACTCTGCTATTGTTGGCTGAGGAAGTTGCGGATCATCATTTCCGTCAACGGCCCCAGCGTGTTCGACCTGCTCCAGGAGATGGTACAACTGAAGGCAGAGCAAGCGAGCCGAGCGCATGCCTCCGAGAGCGTCGTGAGTGCGCTGAGTTTGCAGCCCTTGAAGTGCTCTTTCAGCTGGTCCGAAGACTTGGTGCGCAAAAACTTGGCCGCCTTGATCAGATGCGGGACGGACAGCTGCGACAGTTGGCCGAACTTGGCAAAGGCGGTTTCATTGGTGAAGCGCAGCAACTGGTCGACGAGATCACGCAACTGCTCTCCACTTGCTACAGCTTTCGCTTGCGCGAGACGCTCGCCGACCGTGATCGCCATCTGCCTGGACTGCGCCGTCGCCGAACGAAAGCGGTTGTCGTAGACCTGCTTGCGGTCAGCGGCCGTAGACGACTGCGCCAGCTCCAGTTGACGCTCGAGGCACAGCACCTTGACGAAGCAGCACCGCGCCTGCACTGTCGCCACTCGGCGGTCGATGTCGTCCAGCAGGTGGGCAACCGCGGCTTCCTCCTTGACACTGTCCAGCTGGCCAAGAATCGCAGTCGCGCGCGCATCATCGTCGGAACCGCCACGCGAGATAAATTGCCCGCTGCGAAACAAGGAAAGAGACTCAGGAGATGGCGGTAACGCAGACACTTTGTAACTCAGCCTACATGGGATCGCTGCCGTCCGAATCGAGCGACATGCTGGAATGGCCGCCGGAGGCCTCTTTTGCGGAATTCGACATGATTCTGCAAAACACGTGGTTGAGTGGATAGGAACCTTGCATAGAAACTGGCTGGCAAGGGGCGACCCCAAACGGCAATCTCGATTCGCAATTCTCAACTAATCGGTCGAGACCGCGCAAAAAATCTTATTGGCGGCCAGCTGCAGGCCCTTGCGCACAGAAAGTGCTCAATAAGCTCCAATCTGAAATGCCTTCGAAAGTGGTTCCTCGCTGGGTTTCCAGGTTCTTTCCACCACCCGAAATCGCTGCGCGCTAAAAATCAGCCAAGTCAGAAGTTCAGCCTACGGGTTGTGCAAGCGGTGCAGATATGACCAGTGCGGCGGACGGAATGCACGTCTGTGATCTGTCTTGGAAAAATACAGTACCCGGTCCGGTAGAGGTGCGCCTCAAGGCGGCGCCCCCAGCAGAGCCCAAGTCAGGTTGGCTTGGTTTGTCCCGTACGATGATCATGATGGTGATGAGGATAGGTTTGCAAAATTCGCATTTAAATCAAACGACCAGCGAACGACGCTTCACCAAGTCCGCACGCACTGAGAGCGCATACGCATTTTGGCAACAACGGTCAAGGCGTGACAGGTTCAATCAGATGTTGACGACCACGACGACTCACGGCGAGCGCTAGCTGCCGCGAGCAAAGTGTCACATCTGCCGGCTTCTGATTGAAGGCGCCATGATCGACCATCGCAACAGGAGCGCGAGCGTCGCGGCCACAAGTTCGGCAAGCTGGAAGTCACAGAAGTGGAGCAGCGGCCACGCGCGCCAGCCTCCGGTCTACAGTAACGCAGCTTCGGCTTGCTGCAGCGCCGACCGCACCGTTTCGATCGGGCGCGAAATGTTTGGATCCACCACGCCGCCAGCAGTGTTGTTGCGGCTGTTGTTGCTGTTGTTGCCGTTGTTGCTGTTGTTGCTTCTGGTGCTGCTGGTGCTGCCGGTGCCTGGGTCGCTGTCGCGCAGCTCCGCCAACGGCACGGAGCTCTGCGACACGAGCGACTGCAAAACTTGCGCGAGACGGCCGTGAACACTGGACTGTTTCGCATCGTCAGCTGCAGGTGGGAACACAGGTAGAGGTGGACCCCCCAGGGACTGGAGACGGAGCTGAAGCTGAACTTGAAGCCGGAGTTGGAGCTGACGCTGACCATGAAGCTGGAGTCGGACCTGAAGCTGAAGTTGAAGCGATGGCTAGCGAGTTCGACAGCGGCAACGAGCGCAGCGCGCGAGGACCCAGAGCGGAGCCGCCCTCGTTTGCACGGGGCGCCCGCTCGGAAAGCGAAAGCAAAGCGGATACCAGGTCGCCGTTGTCTCCCTCGAGCGGTGTGACCGTCAGCCCATCGCTTTCATTTGAACCAACCGACTGGTCAGGGACGTCAGACGTGGTCGCGACATCGTGCTTGGCCTCGCTGGGCTGTTGCACCACTGCGGCGGCAGCGGGGGCGGCGACGGCGGTGCTGCTACTGCGTGCACTTCGCTTCTCGTCGCCTTCAGCAAGACTGCGCTTGATCGCGCGCTTGGTCGTGCGGTTGGTCGTGCGCTTGGCGCTGGTCGCCGATGACACTTCGGACATCGTCGCGCCATCCTTGGGCGCGCCACTGCCGCCGTTGCTGCTGCTGCTGCCGCTGCTGGCTCTGCTGGGGCGGTCATGAGCACCAGTTAATGACGCGCCCGCGACAACGCGCTGCAAATCACCAGTGAGACAGACACGAGCGACGTCCAAGTAGAATCGCACCTCGAACACAAACACGGTCGCTTGGCGTCTCATGCGTCGATCGGCAACGAAGGAAGCGAAATTCGCGATGGGGTCCTTGTTTCCGTCGTCCCACAGGAACCAACGATTGGTTCCCGGGCAGCGACCTGCATGCAATTCAAGCAGTCAGCGGTCAGCCAGTGCAGCGCACGTGGAACACGATACCAACCCGCAGTCGTGTAGTGGCCGGATGTGCTTGTACGTCCATCGTGCAAAACGACCGCGCACAGCGCAAATTCGTCCGCCTCGCCCGGCAGATGCAGGGTCTCCGCAAAGACAACTTCAACGTCGTTGCGTGCTCTGCAAGCACAGCATGTTTTTCAATTAATACAATAATAATAATAATAAACATATATATCTATATATATCTCGGAGCAGCCGCAGCAGCGTGCACGAGCATGCCCAGACAGAGACGGCGCTTGGCTTACTGATTGTTGGTCGGCAAGGCACGATCAAGACAGACAAGCATCAGCGGGGTTTGCCGTCCGCCGCGCAGCAAGCTGAGCTTGACTGGATGCTCGACGAGCTGAGGCCGATAGCACAGGTTGCACTTGACGTTGACAGAGGCAGGCCGAAGGTGCTCGTGCAGCAGCGTTTGCAACGAGGGCAACGAACTGGTTTTGCCCGCTTTGCTCGTGTTGGGTGCCGAGGAGTGGGCCGCCTTTGATGTAGACAGCGGCGTCGATTCAGGCAGCAACAGCACGACGACAGCGGGCAGCCAGGCGGGATCGGGCTTGTCCACTTCGTGCAGCTCGCCTTGACATTCCGCGCAGCGCGGCGGCAGCGGCAGTGGCTGCGCGCACAACTGCTCCAGCTGTGGCACCGCAGTGACCAGTTTGCTGAGGAATTCGCCCGCATCGTGCTGGCCAGAGGACCACATGGGCTCGAGGGCGCACGCCGCGTCAAAGAAGGGTTCGAAGTTGGCAGGGCCCATCTGCGCCAGCAGCCTGCGACTGAGGTTGACGAGCTCTTGCGTGACCGGACTCGATGATCCAGCAGCAGTGCCATGCAGCGTCGCCAACGCAGCGCGCACGGCAGTCGACTGCATAAGCGCCTGCACGCTGGAAATCATGAAACACTCCTCGCCTTCGCGCTGCATGCCGGCCGTGGTCGCTTTCCCTGCTGAACTCGACGAAGACCGGTCAGACATGGAACGCGTCTGGCGGCGAGGCGCGAGTGCTGCGGCTGCTTTTGCGCTCAAGCGACGCGAAGCCGACGAAGAAGCCGACGAAGAAGCCGACGAAGAAGCCGACGAAGAAGCAGAGGATGAAGCTGAGGACAACGACAGAGACCACGACGACGAAGAACTCGGAGAAACAGAAGGGCCAGCCGTTGACGGAAGATCAAGTGCAGCAGCGGCGGCCAGAGCGTTGATTCTGTCTCGCGCGGGGTTGGAAGCGGCTGTTGTGTTCACCCCAGCGCTGGAAGTTGGTCGCACTGCTGCAGGCACGGCAGCTGACGACATCGGGAGTGCTGCGCGTTCGGTCACTGCCCGATCCGACGTCTTGGAAGCAGAAGCAGCAGCAGACAGCGAATGCGCAGAATCACGATGCAGCAGCGGCGGTGCTGGGCGCATTGGCTCATCGCCATCACTAGCGCTCTCGCTTTCTGGCGCATCATGCTGCAACCGTGGCAGAGGAACCGCCGGCTGCTCGCGGACACTCGCGGCCTCGCTCACCAGCGTAGAGGAACGTGGCGGATGCTGCGAGGGACGCAGAAGCAGTGGTGGTGGATGCATCGGCTCATCGCGGTCGCCGGACGCATTACTCTTGTCTCCGCTCTGCTGTTTCGAACTACTGGACTCGAGGGCTGTTTTGCTGGACTGGGAGAGCGTGAGCAATGACACAGAGTCGGAAGGGGCAGCCGCCGAATGGGAAAGCATCGGCGCCGAGGCTAAGGAGGAGGAAGAAGAGGAGGCAGCGGCAGAGCATTGCAGCAGTGACGAGTAGTCGATCCGGCGACGCTTGCTGCGCGGAGTGCTGCCGGCGTCAGCTCCTGCACTTGGTTGCGCGGATGCCAGCGCCGAAGCATAACCAGTCAGAGGCGAAGAAGCTGCCGAATCGCGGTCACGCAGAAGAGGCGAAGAGCGTGCCCAATCACCATCATTCAGAAGAGGCGAAAAGCAAGAAGCAGGGATTGTTGCGTCAGGTGCAGCGGCGACCAAGCTAGGCGGCGCAGGCTCGCTCGGTTTGTCCCCGAGCACACTGGCAGCGCTGGTGGACTGCGAGAAGCTGAAGCTCGAGATTGACCGCTTCTTCGAGTGAAGCGGAGCTCGCGCGCTCTTCGAGCCACCACCGGTGGTGCTGTTGCTGTTGTTGCTGCTGCTGCTGCTGCTGCTGCTGTTGTTGTCGTGACAGCTGGATTCCTCGTGCAACGATGCAAGCAGTTTGCGAATGGCGAGCCGCTTCTTTCCAATGGCTTCCCTGCACAAGCGAGGTTTCGACATGAAGAGCCATACAACAGGCGTTACCGAGGATACCATCGGGGCCGGCTGACGTGCGCGCGTCTGCGGTAGACAAAGCGAAGAGGTTCAGGCGCTGGCTGATGCTACAATCACCGAACATCCGGGAAGGGCTCGGCAACGAAGCGCTCAGCGTTTTCGAGCAAGAAGACGCCGCAATCATCGGCGTTGTCCTGCAAAGAATTCGAAGGACAGTGCACTCCATTGAAAGCAGTTCGGGATGCACCTGCGCGGGCACGTCGACATGACACATCGGCATGTTCTTGGAGGTAAACGCTGAGCCCGTGCTCTCGAACACTTGCGTCAGGTACTCGCGAATGTGCTGGGCGACGTCGCCCCGGTCACTGCCGGGTATCGAGTCGAGGAATAGAATACAGGGAGTTTTCCCATCGTTTCGTGAGTCTGCACTGGAGGACGCGGAGGCTTCCGTGCTCGCCAGACCGCTCGAGGCGGAGGCAGAGCCATCCTCGGTGGCCGCAGGAACGGAAGCGCTGGATGCGTCCATCATGTCGACATTGTCGTCATCGTCTGCTGCAGTGCGAGCGGCGGAGGAGGGAACAAGCTTGGCCTTCGCCAGCGCAGCAGACGCAGAAGAGGCAGACAAGGACGAGACAGCCGCTGTTGCGCACGCCTTGTACGCGTAGCAGGCGATCGCCAAGAACCAGTGCTTGTTCACGTTGATTGGAAACAGCAGGAACTCCTGAGATATCAGCAGACTGAACCGTGATGTATGACATGACAGGGAGCGGACCTTGCTCATGAGATCAACTCCTTTGGTCCACTTTGCCATCTGATCGTGCACCACATAGTCTTGCAGCTTCGTCAAGGCGCATTAAAACTCTCACGCTCTTGCGGCCGCTCTTGTTCGACGTGCGCCAGCGCGTGTAGAAGAACGTGTTGAAGATGTGCACGCGCTCGAGCGCTTTAACGCTGAGGCAACGGTATAAGATAAGGCAAACCTCTGCCAAAGAAAATACCGGGTTTGTTGAAGGAACTTGATGTAGAAATTGATCTGCAAAGTATCTGGGTTCTCAACAGCAAAATCGCGCGAAGGAGGGGAACGACGAACCAGCGAGTCGTTGAGCCATCCGCCGGGTGCAAGTCGCGCCAAGTCTGCCTGGAACAGTCGGAACACAAATGAGAAACCGCGATCCGAATCACATCATTCGACCTCGGTAATCTCCACGGTGTCCTGACCGCTCCTTGGGTAGACGAGGTACGGCGTAGTTGCCTTTTGCTCCCTGCCAGGACGGAACGTGCTAGGAGGAGGAAGCACTGGCTCCATGCATCCCCACCTTTCCAACGCAGACTGTGCCGGTCCCCGCCCGGTGTACGCCTTGCTTCCTGGCATCGGTGTGCGGTCCTTGCTGAACTGGCCCCTCTTGACTGCTACAGCAGCACTTGTCGGCGCAACCGGGTCAGACTTTGGCGCTGCCAGCTGCCTTGGCTGGTCCGACTCGCCGCGTGCACTCGGCTGGGTTGTTATTGAGTGCAGTGCTACCGCCAGCAACGCATCACGTGGGCGTTGCTGTGTCGGTTGTTGCTGGGCCTGCCGAGTCTGCGGTTGCGATTGGAGCTGCGGTGGCTGCTGTTCGGCCCGGTGCTCTTGTCCGTGCAAGAGGGGCGGTGCAGACAGGGGCGCGGAAGCGAAAGACGCGGACGCAAACGCGGAGACGGGAGAAGGTGCGGGCAGGAGCGGTCGAGTCGCGGTGCTCAGCGAAGCCAACGCTGTGGCCGATGTCAGTGGTCGCGCAGAGCGAAGAGGACTGCCAGCAAACGAAAACACGCGACACTGAGGAGCCTTGCACAGGCAGCACGGGCTTACGGAGACGACGCCGTGACTGCTGCTGCTGCTGCTGGTGCTGGTGGTAGGCGAGCAGAGCGTAGAGGGCTACAAAAGGAGTGACAGCACGCAGGTGCGGACAACAACAGCACAGAGAAACGTATGCACAGGCAGCACCGTAAAGCAGAAGCTTACGTTGTCGAGTCCGCGCTGGAATCGGAGGATGGGGCAGAACTGACGAAATGACAACTGGCGGACGCAGAACTGGCGGACGCCGGCGAAGCGAATGCAAAACTGTCGAGCGCAGAACTGGCGAACGCCGACGCAGCGGATGCAGATGCAGCGCCTGAAACACTTGGTGCAGTCGAGGATTGCGCTGCAATGCCCGCTGCGATGCGACGGCGCTTGCGCGGCGGCTTGCTAACATCCTCTTCTTCGAATTGCGCGCTGGTTTCTTCGACTTGCGCAGCGGCTGCGTCGTTTGCGTGGTGCTGCTCCTCCGGCTGCTCTTCCTCCTGCTCGTCGTCCAGTTGGTCGGCTTCGCTCTGTTGTTCCTCATGCTGTTCGCCGAGCTGCTGGTCGTCTTCCTGTTCCACCGCTGCAGCAGCTGTTGCGGCGTTTCCCGCGAGAACCACCAGGTAGCTTGCGACGGCGGACGACGCCGCGCGCGGGTCCTGCAGAGGAGATGCGCCAACAGGAGCACCAGCAGCAGCTGCTCCTGCTGCAGCAGCTGGAGCAGGAGCAGCGGGAGCAGCAGCGGCAGGAGCAGGAGCAGAGTCAGCCCCAGGAGCTGACGCCGCAGACACACGTTGTTGCCGTTTTGCGTTCAGGCGTCCAGATTGTCGGACGGGAGCAGCTGACGAAGCGCTGCTCGCCTGCTTGTCGAGAGGCGCCTTCATAGGCTTGGGCGGCGCAGGAATTCCCCGACGTTTGTTTCGGCGCGCCTCGTTGGTCTTGCGGTACTTCTCTTCCAGCCGGGCTGGCGATAGTCCATCGCGATACTTCTGTGTGGCGAGCAAGTTTTGCTGCGCGCGACGGTTCGACGAAGAGCCGAAGCCACGGCGTCTTCGTTTGCTCGAGAGCAGCCGCCGCCTGTGCTCGCCTGAAGCTGCAGTGCCCGATTCTTCCATTTCGACGGCTTCGAGGTCCGGCTGCGCTGCCATGGTCCTGTTGGGGCCGGCAGCGACAAGGTCAATTTGGCCATGCAGCGTGAACTCCTTAAAAGCTTAAAACTCACGAAGTCCGAAACGAATTGCGACATCATCGTCACAGAATAAGAACAACCAGCATGCCTCACATCGATGCGAAACTTTGACTGCCAGGAATGCGTGGCAATGAGTTGCGCACTATGACGGAGACCAGTACGATTTTGTTCGAATTACGGCATTATCATGGATATTATGAAGCGCAAACACATACACGCCAAGAGGTGTTTTTACTCTCTCGTTGCTGTGGCACGCAGGGTCCAGGAACGAGTTGCGCAGTTGCAGTGCGACGGAGGTCATCACGATTGCGCTCCAGCGACGCAAAGTTCTTGGATGAAATTGCAGGAAAACATACCCTATCAGATGGTGATACAATGGTCGCGAGAAACAACACAATTCGCCTTGTCGAGTCGCCCTAGAATGGCTGACGGCTGGGCCAATGCGTTTCACGTCGATTTGCACCCTCCAGGTATCAATAAACATTTATATGAGATCGCGAGTTGGGGCTTGTTGATGCGGGAGAGCCGAATTCGTTCGCTTGAAACGATTTTACGTCCCAAAAAAAAAAAAACACTTTTTCGTTTGATTCTCAATATCTTTCGTGATACGACGAATATGGAAGATGTACTTGATGAATATCAGCTGGCTTGCGCTCACGTGTCCTCCTTTCAGGTCTCAGTCAGAGCTGGCTGATGATGATTTGAAGCATGAGCCAATGACGCGCACAAGTACGATGACGCATTCCAGGAAGCATCTACCACTCAGAACGGCGATACACGCAAGCTGGCTCGGCTATGTCATCAGCCGTCTCTTGGCAGTGTACTCTTCAAGTGGCCTATCAATCACAAGCATGCTTCGAATGTGAATCCCATCGTGTATTCGCGCAATGCAGAAGGCTGGTTTTTGTCTGCTCTCGCGTTGATCCGCGTCTTCGCTTCCCCCACTCTTTCGTTTGCTTCTTCGGCCTGCTCGCGGTGACGCCGCTTGTACTCGATCGGCGGCAGAGGCGACGGCGGTGTTTCTAGCTCGTCTTCAGCAGCAGCGTCTTTGCCGTCCTTTTCGTCCTCGGGGTCGTGCTGCCTTGTGTTGGCCTGCGTCTTTCAATTTGTCTTCAACGCCAGAATCGTGATCGCTCGTCTTGTTCTCTGCTTCGTCGACGCTACCGCCACCATCCCTGTCAAAGTCACGGCCTCGATGCAAGTCAAACGGTGAATGCACGGCAGTGTTGTAGGAGAGCACAAGGAACGGCAGCACGTCGACGTACCGCTTGGTAATTGTGCTGTCGGAGATACTTGAAGACCTCATACTTGATGGACTGGTTCGCACGCTCGACGGCGCCCTGCGTGTTCGGCTTGTACGGCTGCGAGTGCTTGAGTCGGATGTTCCACTGTGCAGCGAGTTTGGTCATCTGCTCGTTGACCAGCTCTCCGCCGTTGTCAGACTGCAGAACCTCGGGCGACCCGTCCGCCAGCAGAATCTCTTGCAGCGCTTCGGCCACCAGCTCCGCGGGCTTTTGCTTCAGCGGCTTGACGGACAGGAACTGGCTGAAAATGTCAACCACCGTCATCAGATACCGCGCGCCGCGATTCCAGCGGGCGTACTTGCTCATGTCGACCAGGTCCACTTGCCACCAGTGGAACGGGGGTGCTCGGGTCGCCACGGCTTGACCACGCACGGTCGCTTCTCGCGCACGCTGCGCTCCTGGATCTGCTGCACTTCCTGGTTCTTCACAAACTCTCTGACCATCGCCTTGGTGATGCCGAGCGCCCCACGAGCAAGCCGTTGTAGAAGCGGTTGCTCTTCGGATCGCTCCACGCGCGAGTCAGCACCGCCTGCACTTCGGGCTCGGGAATCACCCGGCGCGTCGTGCGGCCACCGTCAGCGGAATCGACCAGCACCAGATGTCCGCTTGAACCGTTGGCCTGGCTGCGCGAGAGGTCGTCCGGTACATTGCCGTGCTCAAGGAAATCGACGGCTCCCAGCCAGCGGTCGGCGGGCCACCGCGCGGCTGTCTTTCTTGCGCTGAGAAGAGGATCAGTGTGAATGCATGGTAGACCGCTAGCTGACTGTTTGATTGCTCTCTCCTGGTGGGATGCACAAAAAAAAAAAAAAAAAAAAAAAATCGCACGTGTGCCAAGCGCTGAACCATGCACTTTCAGACTTCGCGTGTGCAGTGAGAAAACGAGCGCTGAGACGTCGAACTCCAGACAACACACCCGAGCAAGACGATTATGCAGTTGGTGTGATTCGCAGTTTCCCTGGCAAACAAAGTGGTTGCGATGCACAGATGTTTGCGTGAATTTCAATCGCTGCCATGGAAAGATCTCGACCGCAGAGCCAAAGACGGAGGCGCGCAACTTGCACGGCTGTCATCACGATTTTGCGCGGAAAACGCTGGGGCAAGTGGATATGACGACACTGGACAATACCCCGGTGGGTGCTCTCAGAGTGGTGGGTGCATCGAGGCCAAAACGTTGGTCCAAGTCGGGTGGATAGGCGATGCCGCTCGTTTTCTGCCTGTTACCATTCTGTGTTTCAGTCAGCTTTCTGTTCTTAGTATTTCACATATTCCATATCCGTGGAGATTTAATACAGAAAATGTGAACGCAGTAGCCGCAGTTGGAGGCAAGGCCGCACACCAAACTGCCATCGAATTTCGTGTCCTCCTTTGAGGAGCCTAGTTTTCTCGTGCAAATATTGCTTTCAAACACGCCTTGTTGTGTGGAGCTTCGATCACAGCTCGAACTACGCTGTTGTGTGGTTCGACTCGCAGCTGTTTGCCACACATTTCGATCGGACCTTGCAGGCAATAGCTTGCAGCAGCCACGACATCCGTGACAGCTGCCAGTAACGGGGATGAGAAGAACGCTGATACAAATTGCGCGGGATTCAGCGAGCAGCACCTGAGGAACGCAGAGTCACGAAGATTTGACAATGAGCCATTCACCACCGCAAAAAGGCGTGCCGGCGCCGGCCGAAGCTAGAACGATGATCCGACGCACTCAGAAGTCGATAGTGGCTCAGCTGCACGTTTGTCTGCGTCGACTTGTTGCGAAGCCATCGATTCATTCAATTCTGCCAAATTGTTGAACAAGGGAACCGTCCGCTGCTGACCGTCAATGAGCGCCGTAGTGCCAAGGACATCTTGAATGTGAGGTCCGAACCACGTTTGTTGCAGTTTTCGGCGCAGTTTGCTTGTCGGATTCGCCAGGTGTTCCAGCAACTGATTTGAAGTCAAAGCATGAGCGTCATCGGTTGCCAGGCGAAACAGGATCAGGACGCATCCTGGCGCGTCACTAATGATCTCAATGCGCGCTTTGCTGCCGCCAATCGCCTGATTGATCAGCTTGCCAATGGACCGCAGCGCGTGATGGCGGTACGCGGCGAAGGCAGTAAGCGAGAAGCTCAGCTTCAGCGCGCAGACTTCCAACTTGTTCAGCGCTTTGCCCCGTGCAACTTTCGCCGAAATGCGCCACGTAGGATCTTCTTGCAGCATATCCATCACGAGCTCGACCGACGCAGGACGCTGTACGGCGACGGCCCGGAGCTGCTGGTGCAGCCACTGCACACGCGAAGTCGGGCGAGGATGCATGCGACCAAACTCTCGTCCGAGATCCATCCGGCAGAGCAGGCACGCCAGACTGACTCCAAGCGACCTGATCAAGCAGAGTCAGCAACAGTGACTGCGCGCATGTGCGGACCAGACATCCACTGCAGGACCAATGTTGACAAAGCATTTGCCAGTCCCATCATCCACCGAGGTCTCCGCTTCGGGTGGGCAGTGCGCCTCCGATGACCGAATCCAAGCGGTGTATCGCTCATCCGTAGCGTCGCAGGGCCGGCAGAGACCGAAGTCGGCAAGGACGATTCGACGCGAACCCTCGCGCTCGTGGAACAAAAGGTTGTTGAGGCTGATGTCGCGATGAATCCAAGATGGCGTGCCGGATTGCAGCAGACAAACAGCTTGCAGCGTTTCCAGTGCAATCAGCATAACGTCTTCGTCGCGTAGCGGTTGCGCATCTGCGTGTGCTGCGAACAAGTCGATCAGTTTCGAGAGGTTGCCAGTGCACAGCGGAAACAGAATCGCGTCTGCTCGCCGAGGTTCGTTGAGCACTTTCTCATCGTCGCTGATCACTTTGAGCGCACAGAGTAGGTTGCGGTGCCCGGTCCAAGCGTTTTCGATCACTGCTCGCGTTTGGTGGTACTGCGCGATCAGCGTCTCGAGGTTTGCGAGCGCTTTGTGCTCCAAGTCCGCTGACTCCTTGATATCCGGTTCAGCGCTGCCGCGAAAGCGCTTGAGCGCGAACTCAGCTCCAGACGCGTCGCCCTTGATCGTAACGCGATGCACAGTTCCGAAACCGCCTTTGCCGAGCAGCCGCTGCGGGTCAGCATATCCAACCAAGTCGTCGAGTTTTGTCACGTTTGTAAGCTTGGAGGCGTCCTCGAATTGGTCTGCACAAACTCACAGTCAGCACAACAGATATGTTCGCGAGCGATACCAAGCGTCAGC
>Ga0209914_1002729_pt1 | contig 13923 bp, 7 predicted proteins | sample ThiBiot_500_plan_FD_183949 | JGI IMG/M metagenome (GOLD analysis project Ga0209914, IMG submission 183949) | Wastewater bioreactor microbial communities from Cape Town, South Africa - Thiocy_cont_500_plan (SPAdes) | ecosystem: Engineered > Bioreactor > Thiocyanate-remediating > Anaerobic-Aerobic ...
CCATTATTCAAATCATTCATTTTTTGACACCATTTATTTGTAATATTATTTCGGCATTGATTGTTCTTCATAAAATAACTCGACAAGCCGGCAAAGAACGTATTAGAAAACAACTCAAACAACATAAGCATTTAATTATATCACCTACTATCTTAGTTCTATTGGCGTCACCTCGTTTAATTATTTCATTAGTACTAGATTGCATGAAACTGGATCGTGATCCATGGATTTTCCTCGCTGGTTATTTTATTTCGTTTACACCATCGCTTCTTATCTTTATTGTTTTTATTTTACCATCAACGAGTTATCGAAATGAATGGAAAAAATTATATGACTAAAATGACACTATGTAAAACTCTAAAAGACTATACTAAAGGTTCGTCATGTTGTGCTTTTTGAGTACAATCAAGCATGACTTTTCTTCAAATGACAGAAGTTAAATATACTCTTACTTCAAAGATAAACATTAAGATTCGAGTTATTATATATCCGGTATCTTTTCAAAAATCAAACGAAATCGTTCAGATTGCTACAGATTTTGCAAATAACAAATTTCGTCAGGGTGAATACAATTTAATCACGAAGAATTGTCAACATTTCGCACGACTCTGTATCATTGAGGGTGTTGAGGGTGTTGATGTGGGGACAACTGATTTATTGTTTAACTTTGAACAAGAATAAAACAGAAAACAAAAGCAATAATATAAATATTCCTGCGAATTATCTTTTATTTTTCTTTAACGTAAATTTTGAAAAAGCTAATCTTGCGCCTCTTCACTCAATTGCGCATCGATATGTTGCTGGAACAAATTTCTCGAGGAACTAATATGTCTTCTTCCTAAATTAGCCCATTGATTTTCTTCCAGTGATCCTTGAGAATGTTGACACTTTAATTGATACATAAGTTCAATTTGAGAATAATCTATATAAAATTTTAAGCTGTTTTCAAGAAAGATTTTGTATATAGCATTTCCTGGATATGAAGCCTTATTTGTTCTTAATGAATCTTCATCGTGACAATAAGGATGAATTCGTGTATCATTAGTGCCATTGATTGGTTCCGGTATATGATTAGATGCGGAATCGGGAAGATAAAAATGAACTCTTATTTTTGAAATAGTCGTTAGTCCTTGAACATGAAGTAAGCATGGGTCACTTTGAGTAAATCGTTTATATATGCTACCATCTAACTGGTTTTCATAATTTGCATATCTATCTGGAGGATCAAGATGGATTAGTAATTGTCTGTCATTATTTGTATACATTCTATCTAAAAACCAAAGGAAAAATGAAAAAAGTCTTATTTATTAATCTTGAAAAAGTTTATTTATGTGATCAAATAGGATCATTCCACGTTGATAGAACTGCCGAGCAGTATTCTTATTTTGTTTTACGGATTGATCTCCTAATGTTCGATATTCTTCAATTGTATCCAATGACCAACGAAGAGCAAGTTCTCCTTCATCTTCACACAATATGCAAACTTTTGGATATTGCTGAAAGAACTTTAATTGTTCATCTTTTGTTCCAACAAGTTTACCCAATAGATAAATTGATTTAATATGAACTTTAGACGAACATATCTCCAGTAATTTATTACGTTTATCAACCGATAGAGTTGAGATTTGAATAACTAAGCTTTTGACATTAGTGTTTAAAACCAATGTTGATAAATCTTGATCAATAAAACTTGGAGGAAGTATATGTCCCTCAGTAAGTTCTGTGAAAATTGAGTATAAACGATTTTCTTCGATTGAAGTCAGAATAAGTTGAACAGAATAATTCCATCTAGACAAGATAGCAAATATGAAAGTTTAATTAAAATGGAAAATTTAACATACGATTCTTTTTGGATCAGTTGTCCTTCATTTTGTTTAACTATATAAAAAACAATACATGGTTCATATTTTTTAGGAGAACGAATCTTGTCAGCTTACATCGAGTGAAAGGTTAAATAATTATAATGATCAGAATTTTTTTATTTAGATACATCTTTCAGAGATTTATCTATCTACTCATGAAAATCTCAAATTAGTATTGTTTACTAATTAGTATAGTTACGAAGCACCAAAAGTCTGGGCAAACAACTTCGGATCATTATATTAAACCTTTTGCAAGATATACACACTTAGGGAAATTTCTGCAATTCACAACATCTGAATGACTTACAGAATGTTAGGGAAAAAAATCATTGGATGTACAAACTACCTTGTTCAGATGATGATATATCGTCTACAGATTCTTCTTTAGAAATACCAAATGAATTATTTTTGTTATCCGAAGCAGAAACTTTCTAAAAACACAGAGAAAAGAAAAAAAATATTAGCATACGTTCAAATTCTCCTTCACAAGTTATCAGCGAATGACTACAATATCATTCTATACATCAAAGTATAAGTATGTCAAGAATTCAAATATAAGATCTTCTCATCTATACAAACGAATATTAAGAAAAAGATCTGAAAACCTTGTTCTTAAAATATTTGAGAACTATTAAATACGAAAATTCATTTCGATACTTCTGATTCAATTCATCAATAAATAAGTCGTGAACATATTAATCCACCTACCGTATCAGATACAGATACGTTTTTGTCATCTTCAGATGGATCAACAGTTTTTGAGATGTCGGACTTTTGATTCAGTGATAACTTGACTCCTTGATCTTCTGTTTCGTTAATTCTATGGACGATAAAGAAAGACATGAAAATTAAGTTATGAACATTAAAAATACGTAAATCTTAGATAGCATGGACAAGAGGGGAAACAACTGTGACTTCGCGTCTGATGTCATATCAAATTCATCTGAACCTATGAAATCTTTCGAAGTCCCACGAAGGCTTTAATGCAGTATCTTGGAGCTCCTCGAAATCTCTTGCAATCCCTCTAATTCTGTTGAACTCATGCGAAGTCACTAAAGTCCCTAGCAGTCTAATGACGTCTCTTCAACTCGTTTGAAGTTCACCGACATACTTGAAGTCTTCTGAAATCTATTTAAGTCGCTCGAAGTCATTTGAAGCCTTTAGAATTCTTTCAAACTCTTCGAAGTCTTCAAGTCTACTGTTTCACCCTTGACTCATTTGCTTTTTATACATGTGAAAAAAACAAATTTACTTACCTCTTCTCTTTTAGGAAATCAATGCTCTGTTTCACGCTTTGAATATTTGGATGATTTGAGGGTAATGAAAGTTGAAAAATATCCAAAGCACGCTCAAAATAATCAAGTGCCTTCTTGTAATCAGTCTTGTCTGCATATACCCATGCAATGTTGTTGTATGAAGTAGCCAACAAAGGATGATTTGCAGGAAGAGTTTTTTTCCTGATTTGAAGTGATTTTTCATGATATTCGAGTGCTTTCGAGTACTCGCCCATGCTGTTGTACATCAATCCGATATTGTTGTATGAAGTAGCCAACGAAGGATGATTTGGAGGAAGAGCTTCCTTCCTGATTTCAAATGATTTTTCATAATATTCAAGTGCTTTCGAGTATTCGCCCATGCTTTTGTATATCAATCCGATATTGTTGTATGAAGTAGCCAAATCTGGATGATCTGCAGAAAGAGTTTTGTTCATGATTTCAAGTGATTTTTCATGATATTCAAGTGCTTTCGAGTACTCGCCCATGCTGTCATACACACCTCCGATGTTGTTGTATGAAGTAGCCAATGAAGGATGATTTTCAGGAAGAGCTTTTTTCATGATTTCAAGTGATTTTCCATAGTATTCAAGTGCTTTCGAGTACTCGCCCATGCTCTTATACACACCTCCGATGTTGTTGTATGAAGTAGCCAATGAAGAATGATTAGCAGGAAGGGTTTTTTCCCCGATTTCGAGTGATTTTTCATAATATTCAAGTGCTTTCGAGTACTCGCCCATGCTGTCATACACACCTCCGATGTTGTTGTATGAAGTAGCCAATGAAGGATGATTTTCAGGAAGAGCTTTTTTCATGATTTCAAGTGATTTTCCATAGTATTCAAGTGCTTTCGAGTACTCGCCCATGCTCTTATACACACCTCCGATGTTGTTGTATGAAGTAGCCAATGAAGAATGATCAGCAGGAAGGGTTTTTTCCCCGATTTCGAGTGATTTTTCATACGATTCAAGGGCTTTCGAGTACTCGCCCATGCTGTTGTACATCAATCCGATATTGTTGTATAAAGTAGCCAAATCTGGATGATCTGCAGAAAGAGTTTTTTTCCTGATTTCAAGTGATTTTTCATAATATTCAAGTGCTTTCGAGTACTTGCCCATGCTGTCATACACACCTCCGATGTTGTTGTATGATTGAGCCAAATGTGGATGATTTACAGGAAGGGTTTTTTTCCTAATTTCAAGTGATTTTTCATGATATTCAAGTGCTTTCGAGTACTCGCCCATGCTATCATACACCAATCCGATGTTGTTGTATGATTGAGCCAAATCTGGATGATTTACAGGAAGGGTTTTTTTCCTAATTTCAAGTGATTTTTCATGATATTCAAGTGCTTTCGAGTACTCGCCCATGCTGTCATACACACCTCCGATGTTGTTGTATGAAGTAGCCAATGAAGAACGATCAGCAGGAAGGGTTTTTTTCTCGATTTCAAGTGATTTTTCATGCGATTCAAGGGCTTTCGAGTACTCGCCCATGTTTTTGTACATGAATCCAATATTGTTGTATGAAGTAGCCAACAAGGGATGATCAGCAGGAAGAATTTTTTTCATGATTTCAAGTGCTTTTTCGTAAGATTCAATAGCTTTAGCATAATGTCCTTGACCATTTTTAATCGTCCCAAGCATATACATGGCATAAATTTTTGCTATTGCACCCTGATCCATAGTCTGATCAAACATGAGATGAAACACTTGTTCAGCCTTATCAAATTGTCCTAATTTAATGAGTAAGATACCTAATCTATACCACCCTTCCGTCTGTGGAAGCGTTTCTTCTCGTAGTCGTTCTGTCAAGACATGAAGTTGTGAGTTGTTTTCATGGACTAATGTCAAGTTCACTTGCCAGAGACGATCATATCCATCGATTTTTTTAACCAATTGAATACGAAAAATGGAATGCATAGAAAAGAGAATCTCTTCTTCTTCTTCAAAATGACCAAAATCTCTAACATTGGCGAATATGGACGAAGATATTGATGGATCGATAGTTATTTGAAATAGAATACCTATTAGATTAGGATCACCTTGATTACTTTCTGCAAAAGCCAAAGATACTTGTTGATCAAGACTTGTTGATAAAAAATTATTAAATGACAATAATCCACCTTGCGCATTCTTCAAATCATCAAAATCTCTTAGAGACAAACCTTGACCACGATACACCGTAAATGTTTTCTTATCATGACGTTTAGAATATTGCTGTAAATGAAGTGCTACAATTTGATTATGAAGATCGCGAACAAAAAATCCCATTTTAATTATAAGATCCACTTCCATTAAACGTAACGCTCTATTGAGCATGGTGTACAGAAGACATGAAGAGGTATACCACCGAATTGCTTGTTGAGGACGATAGTCTTTTTCTATCATATTAACATGTTCCAGTTCGCTAGCATTAACGCTGAATAGTTGCCGACAATACGTTAGAAATTCATTTTTATGTTGTGGTTCAAAATCAATAGTAAGAATAATCTCCTTGAGTAGTTGCGTATACATAAAGGATGAATCGACCAGATCGAGAGCTTCGTTCGAAATTTCATCAGATGGTTTGACAAAGCTAATATTGATGGAGTTACGATCACAATCTTGAGTAGCCTTTTTGAGTGCTTCACAAATCGACGTGATGTCTGTATAAATACCTTTCACTTTAGGACATTCTGAAGACAAGTTTTTTGAAAGCGACTTATTACGACGGTATATGAAAACTGAAGTTATTTGACGAATTTCTGGAATTATAAAGGCAATAATCTCGAAAAATAATTCTGATACCAGCATAATACATAGTTCGCACTCGATGTCAATAATAAAATCAATACATTCATCTACATCATTGAATGTATTAATCGTATTAACATTTTGCCGCAATTTCACAATTGATTCGCAGCATTCATCGTTATTATCTTCGTCAATACTTTCATCTAACCACACGAGATGGAAGTTCTGAACTACTGGAATATTCAGTTGTCGACGTAGTGTTGTGCTTGCAGTTGAAAGCGGTACTGATGTATCGACCATTGTTGATTTTCCCCCTCTAATGATACAGTATTACTTTGGTGGATAGGCAAAAAAGTGAGTATTTTGACGATCCCCGATGATTTTTGATATTTTTGAATACCGGGACCAACCTAAAATTAAATGAAAAATATACCAGTTTGTAGCGCTTTGTTTGCTCTATCAAATGGTATATAAATGAACTGAGATCACGCAAAAAAGATGTCAAAATACGTTAAAATATTTCAAATAATATGGAAAACTATCATGTTCGATACAAAGGTGATGCTATAGACGACCATAATTTGTTTTGAAAAAGAATGGTCTATATAGGAAAAGATGCAGAATTAAATGCTCTTTCTAATGGTTGTTTGAGCTTTGAATCTTCTTAAAAAAAGTATTCATTTCGATTAAGCATTGAACCCGTAGGAGTGACTCTGATACCATCTAAAACTTACATAATCTTTAGAGATATTTTAACCCCAAACTGACCTTCAGTATGCATACTTATGCTTGAATTTACTCCACAAACACTTATTTAACATTCCCACAAAGATTGAACACTAAATTCGAAATAAAACCTTAAGCGCTCATTTCACATAGCTTATGCCCCCTCCCCGTCCTTTAACGTGATTATTAGTGTGAGGTAGGCCAGCAAGGATTTCATTCGAAGTTGACGTTTCTAGAGTCAATATTTCAATAGGCCAACCATATCAATACGATAGGATCCCATGAGATTCCTTGTGGCAGAACTTTAATGGGAGCCAACCAACGGGACACCGAAAGATTCCGACAATAGCTCACGATAGAACAAATTGATTTTTTTCGATTTCACAATGAAATTCGAAATTCCTCACGCTTCTTTAATCTTTTTTTTGAAAAGATCCGTTTTGTGTCTTATTTCATCTAAATTCGGTATTTGAAACCCTTATACTGATAAACTAAATTGTAAAATATCAGATCGGGTTTTCTCAATATCTTAATGCAAATCTCAAGAATTCATATTAACTCTTTGTGTCTTTCTCTTCCATTAGTAGCAAACTAATATATCTAATAGGTGAAATAACGTGAATGTAAAATAATCCATGATAAAACAAACTACTTACGAGTAGATGTATTTACGATTTGTTTCGTTTTGAACTATATGACGCATTCTCGCTGTATCTTAAATATTTTGCTCTCTCCATCTGTTACAAATTCAACCAAGCGTTTATTCTTAGTATAGTTGTAGTATTGATTCAGGCGTCCCACTGTGGGAAATTTTTTTGTTATTTCACACTTGAATGGCTCACCTAGATCGATACAGTAATGGTTACCTCTGATTGACTATTTTCTTTCGCTTATTAGTCATCACCATTTCATCTATGAAACGAGTAATACGAATCATGGGCTTCACCTAACCCTCGACTGTCATTGAAGGTTCATTGATCATTCAATTTTTCTCTGTGGTTTAGAAAGTATAAGTTTTGTTTGTAACGGAGAAATTTAAAGATTGTGATGCAATCAGTAAGATATTCTCATCTCAACGTCATTTATATTTTTCTCTAATATACCCAAAGCATTGTTGTAACAATTTCACGTTTCTTTATAAAAACTATCTGCTCAATAAATTATCCAGCAATTTCATTCTATTTCAAAATAAAAATTGGTGTGCATGTTTTGATATCTCGCTATGAATTACTTGCCTGACAAAACAAAGATTTGAAACCCGCATTTAGATTTCTAAACATTGCTACGCAATCAGAAACTGTTGAGAACATCGGAAAAATCACAATTAGAGAGCCTGATGTATACTCTGAGGTACCAGATATAAATAATTAACAGTCTAATATTGATAGAAAACAAACACCAACTTATTGCACTTCTCTGCTCATGACTATCTGACGATCTACTACCAACAACCTCTCTATTACTGAAGTTTTTCTATCTCAAACTGTAAGAAAGCGTCAAACACACGAACGTACATACTGTTCGATCATGTTTTAAATGTAACTTTCTCTCCGATAGAGAAAAAGTATACAACTATTTATGGTGTACTTTAAACGAAGAAAAAGGATTTATTGCATGTTGCAAATTCATCAAACTTTGTTGTTCTAGTGCTTGATAAGATAAGATACTTCCTTTCTTTTTTTTCTCTTTACATACGTTCGATGAATAAATGAAAAAAAATCATAAAGTATTGCACTGTGACAAATAAAAATGGAAGATTAATTTTATTCAAACACTGAATTAAATTTCATCGTTTACAATCAATATTGTTCTATAAGATATATTTTTCCTTATATAATTCATCATGGGCTGTTTCACGCTTTATCAGTTTTTGCACTGTGACTCCAATTGTTCGATCATTTATAGCCGTTATCTTTTGAACTGACTCTTGGGATAACAAAATGCCCGTTTCAACATCAATTTCTTTCGTTTCCAAACGATGCAACATTGAATTGTAGCCAAGGAATTCTAATGAACCAGTAGTTTCCACATCAAATGTTATCACTTCAGTGTTATATTCTTCACTCTCATAAATACGAGTTACAAGATATTGTCTCACTATTCCATCAACTACTTTATTTATCGAACGGGAACCAACTGACCACTCTGACGATGGATTAACTAGTTCATTAAATTCTTCACGACTGCGTGTTGAAAGAAGACGACGTTCTGCCCGTTGATCAGTTGGAGTAAAACGTACCATTGTATAAATCTTTTCTACTTCAGCACTAATATTATTCTTTTTGTCTTCAAGCTCAACAACTCGAAGTGTATAGATGGTCTCTTCTTGTTTGACAGTCTTCTTTCCAGTAAGTAATTCGATAGTTGTGGTTGTTTTATTTTCGGCATAAGTAAACTTGTCTCCCAGAGAATATCGGTTTTGAACTTGAACTGATGCGGCAATAGATGTTGCTGCTAGAATGCCAAAAACAATTGCTGCTGTTGTATGAATATTCATGATTTTTGAAAATTAGTAAATGAAAAATGCAATTAAATCTTCTCTTTATATATACCAGAAAATGACTAAGATCCTTCTTGCACAAGAAGGAAATTATGATGAAATACAGTATAAAAAGTTGAATCAGAGAGATTTCCAGACTGGTGAAATTCGTTAATGCTTACTCATTCTCTTATCTCTTCCGTCTATTGCATAGAAATTTCATATTATTATATACAGATAAGCTGGGTCGCCAAATCAAAAATTTTATAATCAGTAGTTTTCTGATTATTAATCATAGTTAGTTGCTATATGTATGAACAGGTTTTGACTGAAATCAAATAGATCTTCTTAATCTTAAAAATCCCATCACGGGAATTACCCAGTTTTTGTACAGAAATATTTTTTATAAGTACATTTCGTCGTCGTCCTTTTAAAGTTTCGGCATAAATAAATGTCTCTTTCGGAAAACAATTCGATTGAAACAAACATTAGTATTTTTCAAGAGGTTATAACAATCTTTTGTGATTCAAATCAGTTGTTTTCTCCCTCTGGAAATTAGTCGACCAGCGAAACCTATTGTCAACAGAATATTACAAACTATACAAAGTAAATACTAAACCGGTTGAGTTTTTTCGTTAAAATAAATGCATTTTCGTTCTGTGTTTCTAACTTCACTTTTCGGCGATTTTTTTCTTTTTGTTCTGTTATTACTGTTGCTAGGGTGTTTCTTCCAACATAGTACATAAAAAGACGAATTTCACAACCCCATAATACAACACATTACATTACAAGCAAATGGCGCTCACTCAACGTAGTATTCAAAATTTTCATCTTGTTTGGTTAGATACTAACATTAATGAAAACGATGATGATTATCGCAATTCTATAAAGAAATTGAAACAGGTTGTAAACACTGTGAATACATTCGTTGATGTCGACGAATGTATTGATTTCATCAGCACAATTCCAGAAGAAATCGTTTTTATGATCACTTCTGGTGCACTTACACAAACAACTGTATCTGTTATTGATAACATGACACAAATCAGTGGGATTTATATTTTCGGTGGATATGAGGCGCCCTATGAAGAATGGCCCAAAGTTAGAGGTGTCTTCACAAACATTCAACCCATCTGTGAAGCACTTAAACAAGCTGCACAAGACTGCGATCAAAATGCAGTCTCAATTAGTTTTGCTTCAACCGGAGACACAACTACCGATATTGCCAATAAGAACACTTTGAATTGTTCCTTCATGTACACACAGATATTGAAGGATATTTTACTTACCATCGACTTTAATCATGAACATATCATGGACTTCATAAAATATTTTCGTATCGAACTCTCTGGAAATTCGAAACAACTTAAAATTGTCGACCAAATTGAAAAAGAATATCGTGATCACGAACCGATTTGGTGGTACACACGTGAAACATTTCTTTATTCGATGCTCAATAGAGCTCTTCGCCTCATGGATGTTGACATCATCATTCAAATGGGATTTTTTGTTTGCGATTTACATAAGAACATCGCCGATCTTCATTCAAAACAGTTTCATAGTCAAACTTCTTCTCAGTCGTTCATCGTCTATCGAGGTCAAAGTTTATCTCAGACAGACTTTCATCAATTGAAACAGAACCAAGGTGGTTTATTAGCTTTTAACAATTTCTTATCTACCAGCAAAAATCGAGAGACGTCAATAGGCTTCATTCGTCGTAATTTGGGTAAAAACGAACTAGTTTCTGTATTGTTTGTCATGGGCATCGATCCATCGATGCAAAGTACGCCATTCGCTGATATTGCCAAAATTAGTGCGATTGGTCGAGAAGAGGAAATCCTTTTCTCAATGCACTCTGTCTTTCGCATCGGGAAAATAACACAATTTCCGAACAATCCACAAATCTGGGAAGTAGAATTAACCTTGACTGATGATAATGATCCTCAATTACGTGAATTATCTAAAACCATTCAGCAAGAAACATCAGATAGTACAGGATGGAATCGTCTCGGTAAATTGCTGATAAAATTAGCAAAGTTTGACAAAGCGGAAGAATTATACGCAATTTTACTGAAACAAACAACTGATCAAAAAGAAAAAGCAGACATATTCAATCACCTTGCCTATATTCACAGCGATCGGGGCGAGTATTCGAAAGCACTTGAATATTTTGAAAAATCACTTGAAATATACAAAAAAACTCTTCCTGCAAATCATTCTTCGTTGGCTACTTCATACAACAACATTGGAAACGTGTATGACCACATGGGCGAGTACTCGAAAGCACTTGAATATTATGAAAAATCACTTGAAATCAAGAAAAAAACTCTTCCTTCAAATCATTCAGATTTGGCTGCTTCATACAACAACATTGGAAACGTGTATGACAGCATAGGCGAGTACTCGAAAGCACTTGAATATTATGGCAAATCACTTGAAATCATGAAAAAAACTCTTCCTGTAAATCATCCTTCGTTGGCTGCTTCATACAACAACATTGGAAACGTGTATGACAGCATAGACGAGTACTCGAAAGCACTTGAATATTATGGCAAATCACTTGAAATCAGGAAAAAAACTCTTCCTGCAAATCATCCTTTGTTGGCTACTTCATACAACAACATCGGAATGGTGTATTACAGCATGGGCGAGTACTCGAAAGCACTTGAATATTATGGCAAATCACTTGAAATATACAAAAAAACTCTTCCTGCAAATCATTCTTCGTTGGCTACTTCATACAACAACATCGGATTGGTGTATTACAGCATGGGCGAGTACTCGAAAGCACTTGAATATTTTGAAAAATCACTTGAAATCAGGAAAAAAGCTCTTCCTGCAAATCATCCAGATTTGGCTGCTTCATACAACAACATCGGAGGTGTGTATGAGAATATGAGCGACTACTCGAAAGCACTTGAATATTTTGAAAAATCACTTGAAATCAGGAAAAAAACTCTTCCTGCAAATCATCCTTTGTTGGCTACTTCATACAACAACATCGGAATGGTGTATTACAGCATGGGCGAGTACTCGAAAGCACTTGAATATTTTGAAAAATCACTTGAAATATACAAAAAAACTCTTCCTGCAAATCATTCTTTGTTGGCTACTTCATACAACAACATTGGAAACGTGTATGACAGCATAGGCGAGTACTCGAAAGCACTTGAATATTATGGCAAATCACTTGAAATCATGAAAAAAACTCTTCCTGTAAATCATCCTTCGTTGGCTGCTTCATACAACAACATTGGAAACGTGTATGACAGCATAGACGAGTACTCGAAAGCACTTGAATATTATGGCAAATCACTTGAAATCAGGAAAAAAACTCTTCCTGCAAATCATCCTTTGTTGGCTACTTCATACAACAACATCGGAATGGTGTATTACAGCATAGACGAGTACTCGAAAGCACTTGAATATTATGGCAAATCACTTGAAATCAGGAAAAAAGCTCTTCCTGCAAATCATCCAGATTTGGCTACTTCATACAACAACATCGGATCGGTGTATAACAGCATGGACGAGTACTCGAAAGCCCTTGAATATTATGAAAAATCACTTGAAGTATGGAAAAAAACTCTTCCTGCAAATCACCCGTCGTTGGCTACTTCATACAACAACATTGCATGGGTACATACAAACAAGACTGATTATAAGAATGCACTGGATTATTTTGAGCGTGCTTTGGATATTCGGCAATGCTCATTACCCTCGAATCATCCAAATATTCAAGATGTGAAACAAAGCATTGACTTCGTAAAAAGGAAGCTGTAACTAAATTTGTCTTTTCACACGTATAAAAAATAAATTGGTAGAGAGTATGAAAGTGTTCTGTTGATACACAGAGTTACGTGAGAGATATAAATGAAATTTTAATTAGAAAAGTCAAGCAAAGGGTCTAAGTTAATTTAGGGAATAAACTAGCACACGCAGCTCGTTTTTCTTTGATTTAACGTTTGTAGAAGCTATTTTGAAACAATTTGCTGTAGACGTGTTAAAATAACTATGTAATGTAAAAGAAATAATCAACATTAGTAGATTCATCGAAGGTTATGCAACAGAAGAGTAAACACATATGTATACACGTTAGATGACAATTATAATATTTCATTGTGATTTTATCAGAGACTATTCGTTTGAGAGTTGGATTGTCTTCGACCGTAAATAGTATAACAATATAGATAATAGGATATCAAAATACTCTTCATTTGTTGGATATTACAAAAGCTTATGGAATGATCAACCTGAATAATTTTCGTTTTAAATATCATCGAAGTTCATGGTTATAAATAAATAAGTCTAATCCAATTATAGTCGCACTAATCACAGGCAGCATTCTTACAATTGCAAACATCAAAATGTCAGTTATTTCATTTGCACTTGACAGAGATGTAATAACTGATTCAAACCACTAAATAACTTAAAATGAGTCATTTAAACTCCAAAAAGAATCATTGAATCACAAAAGGTTGTTACCACCTTAACTTTACATCGTATAGTGTTCATCATTCGAGAAGAAATTGTATATCGTGCATTGTGTGAATGCCGATGTAATAGCAATGGCTTATTATAGGTAGTGAAAGCATCGGAATGCAACATCCTCAATATTTATTGTCAGTTCTCTTATTTCAAATAAATATTATCTCTGTCAATATGTACAACATTGTGATTGTGTGATTAATTAGAAAAATGAGAAAATTATGTATGTTATTAACGGGTGCGGCAGAGGAAATTGCCGACTTGTTCTTCCTTAAATAAAATTCTAACAAGGGGTAAAATAATGATTCAAAATTATACTATTCGATAGAGCTTGAAGAATGCTATGCGCTGATAATCTC
>Ga0209914_1002737_pt1 | contig 13872 bp, 13 predicted proteins | sample ThiBiot_500_plan_FD_183949 | JGI IMG/M metagenome (GOLD analysis project Ga0209914, IMG submission 183949) | Wastewater bioreactor microbial communities from Cape Town, South Africa - Thiocy_cont_500_plan (SPAdes) | ecosystem: Engineered > Bioreactor > Thiocyanate-remediating > Anaerobic-Aerobic...
AGATAGATAGATAGATAGATAGATAGATAGATAGATAGATAGATAGATAGATAGATAGATAGATAGATAGATAGATAGATAGATAGATAGATAGATAGATAGATAGATAGATAGATAGATAGATAGAGAGATAGATTACGATAGATTACGTTATCGATAGATGAATGGGATGCTAACATCTGCGCTTGGATGCATAATCCACAGCTCGAACGGCCACGCGCATATTGTAACGCACCTGCTGCAAGCACGAGCCGACGCGACCTTGCTCGATGGCTATGGCCAAACGGCGGCAGCACGAGCTTCGACCCATGCTGTGGCGCAACTCTTCTCCAACGTTGGTGCGTGTCTGAGTTGGATTTGATTGGTTGCGAATCATCACACACATGACTGATGAGCGTGTCGTGTGATTGAGCAGAACTCGCCAAACTACGTGCTGAGCTTGGTAGGTCGTTCTTCGTGTGTGGACAATGCAGCAGATGATTGGAAGCCAATGATTGTGTGTGACTAACATCAAGACATCCATGCTCATGTACGATGATACTGTACTGTACTGTACTGTACCACCCGACAAAAGACGATGCACAGTCAAAATCGAGCAAGATGTCGGCGGAACTCGAAGAGCTCAGGGTGCTCACCGGCAGAGGTACATTGCAAGATCGACAACGACAACATGAACGAATGCCACGATGCGATTGTAGCAGCCCAGCAACAGTCGCAGCAACCACCACATTCGGCTTCATGCGCGTCAGTTCTTAATGTTTGCGTGCTTGTGTGTGTGTGCTGTAGCGCAACCAAGGACCATTCAACTTGCCTTGAGGGAAGTGGGCCACACTGGCAAGCCCGAGGATATCCAGTGCCTCGAGACGAGCACCGTCGGAGAGCTCAAGCGAATCTTGGCTCCTCAGCTCGGTGTGTCGTCCGATCGAGTGCGATTGATATTGGAGCTCGATCAAGACTCCAAGGTCCTCAACACGGCACTCATCGCCAATCAACCGACCATCATGTACTCGATCGTGAGCCGTATGTAGTTGTTCGACTCGCTCTCGGCTTCTATCGCATGTACTAATCTGTGGTTGAACCATGGGACAGAGGGCAACCCACTGAGCACGAGTGACTCCACAAGCACCGCGACCACCACCACAACCACCACCACGGCTTCGACTTCGAGTACGACATCAACGTTGGGCCCAATTTCGAACGCGGTTGCGAGAAGGGTCGCCGATCTCGACCAACGATGGATAATACCATTGGAGGAACTTGCAATCGACGAGAGTGCGAAGCTTGGTTCCGGAGCACTCGGCGAGGTCAAGCGCGCCGTTTGGAACGGCAGCCTCAAGGTCGCCGCCAAGCGATTGTTCTTCATGGCCACCGATCCGGTAGCCTTGCAGGCGATGGGAGGGGCGCTTGACACTGCCGCGAAAGAGGGCGTACTGCGAGACTTCCTCAAGGAGTGCTCGATCAACTCCTCGATTCGGCATCCGAACGTGGTGATGTTTTTGGGAGTGGGAGTCGATCGCGCACTCAACGAGCCTCGATACTTGGTGCTCGAGCTCATGGAGCGAGGCTCGCTTCACGATGAGATCTATCCAGGAGGCGAGGTTCCTCGCCGCGGAGAGCCGATGGCATTCGCTCGAATAGCGTCGCTCTTACTCGACATTGCTCGAGCGCTCGTGTACTTGCACTCCCGCCGTCCGCCAGTATTGCATCTCGACCTCAAGCCGAAGAACGTGTTGATCGACCGAGGAGGTACAGCCAAGGTTGGAGACCTCGGAGAGGCCCACGTGATTCAATCGACCCGCCAGGCCACCAAGTCGGCGTTCGGCGTCGGTACGCCAGTCTACATGGCGCCCGAGCTCGCCGTTCAAGGACTCCACCGAGGACCGAGTGCCGATATGTTCTCGTTTGGAGTGATGGCGTGCGAAATGTCGTCGGGCCGCAGCCCTGACCCTGGCCCTCAAATCAAGCAAGTGCCGGGTGGGGGACTGCAAGTGATCCCCGAGCGAGAGCGGCGCGAAGCCGACATGGCAGCGATTCAACATGCCGAGATCCGTGAGCTCGTCGATCATCTGATTGTCAACGAGCCCGACCAACGATGGAGTGCGCCGCAAGTCCAATCGTTCCTCGAGGACCAGTTGCAACGTATCCCTAGTGAACCCGCTACTCCTCCTTCAAAGTAATCGATCGAACGCATTATATGAGTGCACCAGTAGAAGAGAGTGCATGACTCAGTCAATCACATACAATATCACTTAACCAGTCAAATGTGTGTGTGTCTGTGTGTGTGTGTGCATATCTATCCAATCAACAACGTGCTGCCAGTTGAGTACGGGCTAATGCAACTGTCTACGCCATGCGCAATCTCCACAAGAGCATTGTGGTGCTTGCGCTTGTTTGGTGGGTCGTGGGTGGCAGACGGCGAGTGCTCGATGATCTTCACTTCATCGCGCATCTCTTGTTGGTGACAGTGGCAGTGCTGCTCGTTCGAGATCGGCTTGATGGCCTTGCTGACGTTGCCGTCACCTGATCTTCGCGTTGTTGAGCCACAACGGAGCTTGGTGATCTCGATCATCGAGCATCGAGAAGATCTCGAACAAGAGCTCGTTCGGAATCATCGACAGCACGGACTCACAGACCAGCGATCGAATCATCGTCATCGTTGACACGGCTTGCTTCATCCATGATGGTGCATATCGATGGACATCTGGCCGCCATGTGAACGTGTCAGGCAGCCATTGATTGGCTCCAATCACATGCACTTGATGGCTTGCCGTGAAGGCGATGAGACCTCGATGCTCGTCGAACGCCACTCCTGATGGCATACCACCATAATCGAACGACGAGATGTGATGGCCATCGTGAGTGAACGATTGCAGCCGATTGTAGCTGAAGTTGGTAACGATGATTCGGCCTTGGTTGGCGATGCACACTCCAAGAAGATTGATGAACTGGCCTGGTTGGTTGCCAAAAGAGCCGAACTCGAACAAGAACGAGCCATCGATCGACGACAATACTTGCACTCGATGGTTGAACTTATCGGCGACGATGATTCGATGTCGATCATCATCGATCGCAATGCCCATTGGATAATAGAACTCGCCAGGTCGAGATCCTCGCTTTCCGATGGAGAACAAGAACGAGAGATCGATCGACGACAAGAACACCAATCGATTGTTGTTGGTATCGGCAATGATGATGCGATGATGATGCTTGTCGATCGCAATGCCTTGAGGATTGTAGAACTCGAGGTCTTCCGATTCACGATGGCCGACGCAAGACAAGAGCGATTGGTCGCTCAGAGACCATGATTGTACTCGATGATTGTGACAATCAGTGACGAGGACGCGATCATGATCGTGATCGATTGCAACATGTGATGGATACTTGAGCTGGGTTGGTTGGGAGCCTTCCTCTCCGAGCTTGGACACGAGCGAGATCCCACCATCATCGCACGATAGTACTTGCACTCGATGATTCTCGCAATCAGCGACGAGCAAGAGACCTCGATGATGGTCGAACGCCAAGCCTCGAGGGTAATTGAACAGGCCATCAGCATCGCCTTCTTGCTTGGTACCAATCGAGAGCAGCTTGATTCGAGGAGCATCGCGATCAACAGGATCGTCTCCCATCCTCTCCGATTGAATCCCACACACGCACAACCGCGACGAGAGACGCTCGAAGCTTCAAGCCAAGAGATGGCGCTCACGAGACTCAAACAACCACGAGAGATACCGACGCAACCAAGCAACCAAACAACAAGAACAAGACGATGAACGAAGGAACCAAGAACAGCACCACACCCAAGCACCCAACGCTCACACAAGAGCCTCTTGCTCTTGATACTGCATTGAGGTTGCACATTTGTGTGTGTACAGTGTGATCGTCATTGCATCTTGCAAGCAGGATGCTTTCAAGAGGTTTCGCGACAAGAGCATTGGTGTTTGCGCTTGCTTGGTGGGTCGTGGGTGTGGCAGATGGCGAGTGCTCGATGATCTTTACGTCATCGTGCACCTCTTGTTGGTGGCAGTGCTGCTCGTTCGAGATCGACTTGATGGCCTTGCTGACGTTGCCGTCACCCCGTCTTTGCGTTGTTGAGCCACAACAAGAGGAGATTGGTGATCTCGATCATCGAGCATCGAGAAGATCTCGAACAAGATCTCGTTCGGAATCATCGACAGCACCGACTCATCGACCAGCGATCGAATCATCGTCATCGTCGACACTGTGCGCTTGATCCATGATGGAGCATATCGATGAAGGCTCACACTCCATGATGTGAACGTGTCGGCAAGCCATTGATTGGATCCAATCACATGCACTTGATGGCTTGTCGTGAAGGCGATGAGACCTCGATGCTCGTCGAACGCAACTCCTGATGGCATACCGCCACAATCGAACGACGAGATGTGATGGCCATCGTGAGTGAATGCTTGCAGCCGATTGTTGCGAGAATCGGCGACGATGATTCGGCCTTGATTGGCGATGCACACGCAATGAGGATACATGAACTGGCCTGGTTGACGGCCTTTGGAGCCGAACTCGAACAAGAACGAGCCATCGATCGACGACAATACTTGCACTCGATGGCTCTCGGTATCGGTGACGATGATTCGATGTCGATCATCGTCGATCGCGATGTTTGATGGAAAGTAGGTATCTCCAGGTCGCGATCCTCGCTCACCACCGACCGAGAACAAGAACGAGAGATCGATCGACGACAAGAACACCAATCGATGGTTGAACGTATCGGCGATGATGATGCGGCGATGATGCTTGTCGATCGCAATGCCTTGAGGATAGTAGAACTCGAGGTCTCCTGGCCCATGATGGCCGACGCACGACAAGACCGATTGCTCGCTCAGAGACCATGATTGTACTCGATGATTGTGACAATCAGTGACGAGGATGCGATCATGATCGTGATCGATTGCAAGGCCCCATGGATACTTGAGCTGGCCTGGTTGATCGCCTTCCTCTCCGAACTTGGATACGAGCGAGATCCCATCGTCGTCATCGCACGAGAGTACTTGCACTCGATGATTGTGGCTGTCAGCGACGAGCAAGAGACCTCGATGATGGTCGAACGCCAAGCCTCGAGGGAAGTAGAACAGGCCATCAGCATCGCCTTGTTGGCTGGTGCCGATCGAGAGCAGCTTGATTCGAGGAGCATCGCGATCAACAGGATCGTCTCCCATCCTCTTCCACGCCACTCAATATCTCTCCCACTCACGACGGCGGCGATGGTGAGAGACACTCGAAGCTTCAAGCCAAGATGACGCTCACGAGACTCAAGCAACCACGAGAGAGATACCGATGCAACCAAGCAACCAAGCAACAACAACAAGACGATGAACGAAGGAACCAAGAACAGCACCAAGCACCCAAGCATCCAACGCTCACACGAGAGAGCCTCTTGCTCTTGATACTGCATTGAGGTTGCACATTTGTGTGTGTACAGTGTGATTGTCATTGCATCTGGCAAAGTGGACGCTTTCAAGAGGTTTCGCGACAAGAGCATTGTGGTGCTTGCGCTTGCTTGCTTGGTGGGTCGTGGGTGGGTGTGGCAGGCGACGAGTGCTCGATGATCTTTACATCATTGCGCACCTGTTGGTGGCAGTGGCAGTGCTGCTCGTTCGAGATCGACTTGATGGCCTTGCTGACGTTGCCGTCACCTCGTCGCCGTGGTGTTGTTGAGCCACAACAACAGGAGCTTGGTGATCTCGATCATCGAGCATCGAGAAGATCTCGAACAAGAGCTCGTTCGGAATCATCGACATCGCCGACTCATCGACCAGCGATCGAATCATCGTCATCGTCGACACCGCTTGCTTCATCCATGATGGTGCATATCGATGGAGATCTGGTCGCCATGTGAACGTGTCGGGCAGCCATTGATTGGATCCAATCACATTCACTTGATGGCTTGTCGTGAAGGCGATGATACCTCGATGCTCGTCGAACGCAACTCCTGATGGCTGCCCAAGGGCATCACAATCGAACGATGAGATGTGATGGCCATCGTGAGTGAACGATTGCAGCCGATTGTTGAAGTAGTCGGCAATGATGATTCGGCCTTGGTTGGCGATGCACACTCCAAGAGGACTGTTGAGCTGGCCTGGTTGACGGCCTTGAGAGCCGAACTCGAACAAGAACGAGCCATCGATCGACGACAATACTTGCACTCGATGATTGTTGGTATCGGCGACGATGATTCGATGTCGATCATCATCGATCGCAATGCTTGATGGAAAGTAGAGCTCTCCAGGTCGCGATCCTTGCTTTCCGCCGATGAAGAACAAGAACGAGAGATCGATCGACGACAAGAACACCAATCGGTGGTTGAACGTATCGACGACGATGATGCGGCGATGATGCTTGTCGATCGCAATGCCTTGAGGATTGTTGATCTCGAAGCCCGGAGATCCACGATGGCCGACGCACGACAAGAGCGATTGCTCGCTCAGAGACCATGATTGTACTCGATGATTGGCGCTATCAGTGACGAGGATGCGATCATGATCGTGATCGATTGCAAGGCCCCATGGATACTTGAGCTGGCCTGGTTGATCGCCTTCCTCTCCGAGCTTGGACACGAGCGAGATCCCATCGTCGTCATCGCACGAGAGTACTTGTACTCGATGATTGTGGCTGTCAGCGACGAGCAAGAGACCTCGATGATGGTCGAACCTCAAGCCTCGAGGGTAATTGAACAGACCATCAGCATCGCCTTGTTGGCTGGTGCCGATCGAGAGCAGCTTGATTCGAGGAGCATCGCGATCAACAGGATCGTCTCCCATCCTCTTCCGCGCCACTCAATATCTCACTCACGACGACGGCGGCGATGAGAGAGACTCGGAGCTTCAAACCAAGAGATGACGCTCTCGAGACTCAAACAACCACGAGAGAGATACCGATGCAACCAAGCAACCAAGCAACCAAGCAACCAAGCAACCAAACAACAACAAGATGAACGAAGGAGCCAAGAACAGCACCAAGCACCCAACGCTCACACAAGAGAGCCTCTTGCTCTTGATACTGCATTGAGGTTGCACATTTCAGTGATTGTCATTGCATCTGGCAAAGCAGGACGCTTTCAAGAGGTTTCGCGACAAGAGCATTGTGGTGCTTGCGCTTGCTTGCTTGGTGGGTCGGGGTGGGTGTGGCAGACGACGTCACATCGGGCACCTGTTGGTGGCAGTGGCAGTGCTGCTCGTTCGAGATCGACTTGATGGCCTTGCTGACGTTGCCGTCACCTCGTCGTCGTGGTGTTGTTGAGCCACAACAACAGGAGCTTGGTGATCTCGATCATCGAGCATCGAGAAGATCTCGAACAAGAGCTCGTTCGGAATCATCGACATCGCCGACTCATCGACCAGCGATCGAATCATCGTCATCGTCGACACCGCTTGCTTCATCCATGATGGTGCATATCGATGGAGATCTGGTCGCCATGTGAACGTGTCGGGCAGCCATTGATTGGATCCAATCACATTCACTTGATGGCTTGTCGTGAAGGCGATGATACCTCGATGCTCGTCGAACGCAACTCCTGATGGCTGCCCAAGGGCATCACAATCGAACGATGAGATGTGATGGCCATCGTGAGTGAACGATTGCAGCCGATTGTTGAAGTAGTCGGCAATGATGATTCGGCCTTGGTTGGCGATGCACACTCCAAGAGGACTGTTGAGCTGGCCTGGTTGACGGCCTTGAGAGCCGAACTCGAACAAGAACGAGCCATCGATCGACGACAATACTTGCACTCGATGATTGTTGGTATCGGCGACGATGATTCGATGTCGATCATCATCGATCGCAATGCTTGATGGAAAGTAGAGCTCTCCAGGTCGCGATCCTTGCTTTCCGCCGATGAAGAACAAGAACGAGAGATCGATCGACGACAAGAACACCAATCGGTGGTTGAACGTATCGGCGATGATGATGCGGCGATGATGCTTGTCGATCGCAATGCCTTGAGGATTGTTGAGCTCGAGATCTCCCGATCCACGATGGCCGACGCACGACAAGAGCGATTGCTCGCTCAGAGACCATGATTGTACTCGATGATTGGCGCTATCAACGATGAGGATGCGATCGTGATCGTGATCGATTGCAACATCTGATGGATACTTGAGCTGGCCTGGTTGATCGCCTTCCTCTCCGAGCTTGGACACGAGCGAGATCCCATCGTCATCGCACGAGAGTACTTGTACTCGATGATTGTGGCTGTCAGCGACGAGCAAGAGACCTCGATGATGGTCGAACCTCAAGCCTCGAGGGTAATTGAACAGACCATCAGCATCGCCTTTTTGCTTGGTGCCGATTGAGAGCAGCTTGATTCGAGGAGCATCGCGATCAACAGGATCGTCTCCCATCCTCTTCCGCGCCACTCAATATCTCACTCACTCACGACGACGGCGGCGACGAGAGAGACTTGAAGCTTCAAGCCAAGAGATGGTGCTCACGAGACTCAAACAACCACGAGAGAGATACCGACGCAACCAAGCAACCAAGCAACAACAACAAGACGAACGAAGGAACCAAGAACAGCACCACACACCCAAGCATCATGAGCCGTAAAGGAAGGGTCTGTTGTGAGACACATTTACGATAGTAGTTACAGCGCCTCTTGAGTCGCTATCCCAGGTAGTGATATTCCCCGTGAGATATCACGAGATACTATTGCACGAACACCTAGCGTGATGATCGATACGTCACAGTATCTCGCGTAGTATTTTCTACGGAGTACCTCAGTCCTTCCGTACTTGTGCAATGAGGAAGCAGTTAATTGAGATGTCGTCAGAGTTCAGAACGGCACAGTTTGGACCACATCGACGAACAAGGCACGATGGTACAATCATTATACTCTCAACGGAAGACATACAGCAAAGCAATATTCGGCACAACAACAAAGAGGTCAAGCCAGAACGCCACCATATTCATGAAGGCTGAAAGTGCGCTGTAAGATTTGATGTCCTTACCGATCCACGCGCCGCTCCACAAAAAGCACATATAACAACCAAACATGTTAAAGAAGAAGAAGAAGGCTGTTTGGGATGAGACCTGCAACGGCTGTGCGAAGCAGTCGTTGCCATCGATCACCACTGGCACCAGGGAGAAAAACCGCACGATGGTCGCTCCGATGACCGCATAAGTGCACAGTAACCGGAGCGTCATCTCACAGCGGTCATCAGTTGGTGCAGCTCGAGAGCTCGAAGAAGGAACTGCATCCGAAGTGCCAGGAGGTTCGATCAGCTGCTCTTGGCCCAGAGTCTCGAGCTCAATCGAGCCTTGTTCGGCGTCGTCGTCGTCGTTGTTCAGGTCGAGCTCAATCGAGCCTTGTTCGAGCGAGTCTTTCGGGTCGAGAGAAGTTGCAAGATACTTCATGCAGAACTGTATATATATGTGTGTGTGTGTTCAGTGCGATTGCAATCGTGAGGTTGCACTGTGAGTCGCCATGAAAACCAAAGTAATAGAGGCGACGGGATGCCAAGAATATATGATGTATAGAGATACGAACAAGACAGCCAAGCAATGCAACAAACGAGTGTTGCGGTGGTTGAGATTTGTGGCACTATCCCTCCACAGAGACAACCAGCTGGGTCTCGGGCTTGGTTCCGGCGACGCTCTTATCATTTGTGATCCTGACCTTGCCTGCCGGAGTAAGCTTGGCGATTCGCAACACGGCCGATGGAGGGAGTGCGAACTCGGTGCGAATCGCATGCTCGAGCTCGCTGAGCGTACGCTGTCCTGCCTCGAGCACAACCTCGTGAAGCTCCTCGTCGAATGTCCCAGAGAATCCAGGTCCCGCAGTCAGAGAAATGTACAAAGACAGTGATGCGGTCGACGTTGTCGACAAAGGAGCGCCAGGATAGAGCCACGGCACCGAGTCGTTCGGCGCGAAGGAGGAGGGCATTCCCAGGATGTGTGGCGCAGCAAATCCTGGGTTCGTGTGAAGGGCAGGGTTGGATGGATGCACCAACATGGGATTCGAATGCACCGGGAGCAAGGGGTTCGACGGTTGCGCGAACGCAGAGTTTGCAGGCAACGGAGGTTGCCTCAAGTGGGCACCAAAGGCGTCGGTCGAATGCTGAAAACCAGTCGTGCTCGTAGATGGTGCCAAGCCAGCGACAGCGGGATGATGGATGGCGGGCGCACTGGCAAATGCACCGAGTGCTGCAACAGTCGGGGCCGGTGGAGCGGGCTCGGGCGACAGCAAGTCTGGGTTGCTGAAGAGCTCCTCGGCATTGGCAAAGATATTGTGGCTATGTCGTTCGAAAGCAGCCTGCAGCCCAGGGTAGGCCTTTCGCACCGTGTCGTAGAGCTTGGGATCCAAGTACTTGAGGGCCACGAGTATCCAGCGAATGCTGTCTCCGGATCGGTTTTGCTCGAGTTCTTTGAGCATACACCGACAGACAACATCGAACGGCCGATCGCCTCCACCTGATACTGATGATGATGATGGTGATGATGATGAGGCGGAAGACGACGACGACGACGACGACGACGGCAATGGAGATGGCGGCGACGGCGATGGCGTCGAGAGGGGCTCTGGGAAGAGCGCGCGCACGGCGTTGAGGTTATAGCGAATCTCGCGCTGGTTTACGGGCTCGTACATGAAAGGCCCAGAGTACGAGAGCTCGACGTCCATTCCAGAGCCGTAGCAACTGAACGAGGCAAAGACCGTCAGACCCTCCTCGATCGGCTGCCACGGCGCCAGACCCAAGTAATGGCCGTTGATGGTGTAGAAGACACGGCGGTTGTTGGTGATTCCGCATCCGATCACATCGCCGTTGTTGTACATGGGCCCATAGTTGGCTCCTCGAGACTGATTCGAGAAGACCTTGCCATCGTCCGCGTGATAGCCCCATTCTCCTCGTTGCCAGCCGAGCATGTGATCGGCCGACTGGATGTCTCGCGCTCCGAAAGAACACGCGAGGCCGAACGACATGCCGCACGTGATCGAGTGCGCGCACTTGGGAGAGCGCGAAATACGGGCCTCATAGTAGAAGACCGCCGACTCGGAAGGCGAAGAGTGCACGACGATGCCGCGGTCCTGGAAGAGATAGAATCGCGTCTCGGCTCCGCTGTCGTGCGGCTTGATGCGGAAGCGGCCGTGTGCCGGCCACACGCATACGCGCGGCAGCGAGAAGTACTGATGCGAGCTTGCTTGGAGGTCCTTGTTGGTGGAGATCGACGTCATGGGGCTCGAGGACGCAACGCGCGCCTGGCAGCTGCCGGTTCGCGAGCAGTAGCAGTAGCCTCGCATCGGGGTAAATGGTCCAGCCAGAGGGTGGCCTTCGTGGCAGCGGCGCGAGCACGAGACGCACACATGAATGGTGCGCGAGTAGGTACGAGTACACGCAGCGCACACGGCGAGCAGCTGCTCGCACGGCGTCGCTCCAGTGACATTAAGCGTGCACTCCTGGCGGAGAGTTTGGCCGCGCACGAGTTGGCGCATCGGCAAGATGGCCTGCATCAAGGCACAAAACCATCGCTCATCGCGCTCGGCCGACGAATGGCAGTGCGCCAGCACCCGCTGCCAGAGAGGCAACGTTCCGGCGTCGATGATCGTGTGCGAGTCGTCCCGAGCGAACAAGAGATCGCCGAGTCGTTGGCAGGCAAACGCCGGCTTTCGTTGGAGCAGTTGCTCGAGGTACGCCGTAAGGCCTCGTTGGTCCTCATGGGCGCGGAACTCCTCGTACACTGTCATGGCACTGCGAGTAAAGTGACTGTTGCTCGTTAGCATGCCGACGGTCACGTACTCGATGCCTTCGTCCTTGAGCTCGACCCAAGTCGAACGGCAGCGACAGAGGAGTGCCAGCAACATCGCCATCGTGTCGGGAGCGTGCTTGAACTCCTCGAGCAAGAAGGGCACCGCGTCGCAAGCGTACACTTGCGCCGCCGTCTGATGGTGATACGGGCCCAAGTTGAGGAGCTTCGCGAGTAAATCGAAGGCTTTGTCGCGTGTCGGTTGGGGCGTCAGCATCATGATCATCATGTCCAACAGACTGAACTCCGATTCGCCCTGGCCGGTACCGAGCGACGCTGCTCCTGTCGCTCGGGTGCCAGACGAGCTCGCTACTTGTGGTCGCGCCTGCGACATTTGAGAATTGGCCAGCTCGAGCTTGCGGCGCATTTCCGCCGGAATGCGGTCCATGCGATCGCTCATGGCCAAGCGGCAGATGCGCGGCACGGCGCCGATTTGGAGCAACGCCAATCGAACATCCTGGATCTCAGTGGCCCACTTGCTCAGATACGAGATGGCGGCACCGACCAACGACGGATGGCAGTTGTTGGTAAGCAACGACACGGACGGGCTGACGAACCAGACGGTTTGCGGCGGCTTCTCGCGGGCCTTGTGCTTGGGGTCGAGTGCCATGCGCCAGCCAGAGATCAAGTCCGAGTCCAGGAGCTCCTGGGCGCTCGCTCGCTTTTCAGGGTTGATCTCGAGCATCTTGCCGAGGAGCAGCGCCAGGCTGTAGTCGTCGACCTTCTTGGCGATGATCTTGTTGTCCTCCTCAAGGTAGCTCGTGAATCCGAGCGGCTTCGAGTACCACGAGCGATCGCTCGTGAGAGCCTCGTAGAGGATCAGTCCCAACGGCCATATATCGATCTTGGAAACCAGGCGCTTGAAGCCGTTCGGCTTCCCAGCGGCGGCAAGGAGCACCTCGGGCGCCATGTACGGCAGCGTGCCGCCGACCTGGTTCACGGTGTCCATGCTGGACTGCAACTGCAACGCCAAACCAAAGTCCACCAACTTCACCACGTTGTCCTTACCAATCATGACGTTGGCAGGCTTGAGGTCGCAGTGAGCGATTGGCTTCGAGTGGAGATACGCAAGGACCTCGAGAATCTCGATGAAGATTCCCATGATCACTTGCAGCGGCAGAGGAGAAGATCCTTCCAGCACGCTCTTGAGGTCGGCGCCCTCGACCAGCTCCATGACGATGCAGATCGCCGCGCCCGTGCCGTCCTTGAGTTCGAACGACGTCTTGTATTTGGTGATGTTGCGATGATCGAGGCCTTGGAGCACGGCTACTTCCTTGCGATACGTGGCAATGTCGGTGGCCTTGCACCGTATCATCTTGAGAGCGAACGGATTCCCGTCGCGGTCATGCACCTTGTACACCTTACCGAAGCCACCGGAGCCCAGCTCTTGATCGACCGTGTACACCTCCAGAACCGTGCCCTTGTCCGAGAGATGGTAGAATGAGAGTTCGGGGACCGTGCTCACGATCGCTGCCGGAGCAGCGGGCGGGGCTGCCTTCGGTGCAGCGTTGGAGTGGTTGTTTCCCATGGCTGTAGCGTCGTTCTCAAAGCAAGTGAGATACCGAACGAGAAGCACAACACAACAGAGCAGTTAGTGACACGCACGGTATTGACGGAGCTCTTGTTTTTGTTTCTGTGTGTGGTGGGTTACTTCGCGGTGGAGAGAGAGAGAGAGGGGAGATGGAGAAGGTTGGAGAGTGGGGAGAGGAACCGAACAAATAAGAACTACCAGGCGCACCGTGCGACTGCAGTCGCACGGTGCGCCACAAGCTGCGATCGCACTATCAGGAGCTTGTTGGACTGATGGATTGACTGCTCCTCACATCAAGGCGCACTTCCTCTTGTCTTGCTGCGTTGCCACCAATGCTGCCGGCGGTACATATCGATCAAGCATCTCCTGTTCGAGTTCACACGATTCATCGGTATGTGAGTGACTCTCTCACACTCGCTCTCTCCGCTATCCCTCGCCATCCCAATCGAGAAAGAGTGTCGATGCGTACTTGAGCAACCTCTGGTCTCACTGAAGCGAGTCGCTTGATCGCTGCTGCTGCTTCGGCTTGCGGAAGACACTCATAGCTGCGTGACTCGAGCTCGTACACCTCA
>Ga0209914_1002748_pt1 | contig 13797 bp, 18 predicted proteins | sample ThiBiot_500_plan_FD_183949 | JGI IMG/M metagenome (GOLD analysis project Ga0209914, IMG submission 183949) | Wastewater bioreactor microbial communities from Cape Town, South Africa - Thiocy_cont_500_plan (SPAdes) | ecosystem: Engineered > Bioreactor > Thiocyanate-remediating > Anaerobic-Aerobic...
TGCGCGACGAAGAGCGAAGAAGCAACAACAGGAGAAGGAGAAGGAGAAGGCGAAGGCGGACAACCAGAAGGAAAGAGGCCGCTCTCTCCTCTCTCCTCTCTGCTCGCCCTCAACCGCTCGTCCCCAAGCGCAACTGCACGCCCCGGAGGATCCTTAATTTTCGTGCCCCGACTCTTTTCCCGCCCTTTCCCGCCTCTCGTCGATCTCGATCTCTCGCTGTGGTTCTTGTCGATCTCGATCTCTCGCTGTGCCTCTCGTCGATCTCGATCTCTCGCTGTGGTTCTCGTCGATCTCGATCTCTCGCTGTGGTTCTTGTCGATCTCGATCTCTCGCTGTGGTTCTTGTCGATCTCGATCTCTCGCTGTGCCTCTCGTCGATCTCGATCTCTCGCTGTGGTTCTTGTCTCCTTCGCTCGTCTGCCGCGTTCGATGGCCGCGCACCAACAATCTGCGGACACGCCGCCGCCTACCTCCGGGCTGATATCAGCTGATGCAGTCGAGGCAATACGTCGCTCGGCGCGTGTAACGCATACGCTCGCCGAGACGCTGGAGGTGTTGAACATGTCGCTCGAGAGGTTCGACCGAGGAGCTCGCGCGCACGCACGCAGGTGGCTGGCTGCCTCGCCTGCGTCCAGGCGAGCAGCATCGCTAACGTCGTGCGCATGAATGCTCGCCAGGGTACTCGCCAACAAACCGCAGATTGATGCTCTCGCTCACTCACTGGTACGCTACATGCTGCGGCTGCGAGTGTGTGACGTGTTGTACTGCCGCCGCCGCTGTATCGCCAACCACCATCACCTCCACCGTCGCACGATCGCAGGAGCGGCACTGCAGTGACACGGCGCCTGATCGCTCGCTTCGCCGCGGTGTCACGACACCTGCGGCCACCGCCACCACGACTGCCACTGCTACTGCCACTCTCTCCTCGAGCTCGGCATCGACATCGCAGCAGTCGTAGCGCATCCGCAAGGCTCATGTACTCGCGGTTGCGTTCAAAGTCGTCGAGCTCGACGTGCCCTCGACGTCACCATCGTCGTCGTCGTCGTCGTTGCCACCGCACTCCTCTTGGTCGCCCAGGAGCGCGTATCGCATCTCGCGCAGGTAGTCGTTGATCTCGCTGATGAGCTCGGCCTCCTCGAGCGCGAGCTGCTTGAGTATCGCGCAGTGCTCAGGATCGTCCTCGTGCTCATCTCCCGATGCCACCTGCTGTCGCCTTCGAATCTGCACCTGAATCGTCTGGTGGGTGTTTTGCACGCCAGCGTGCGCACAGTCAGGCTCACGATCGCGATGCGTGCGGCGCGGTCGCCGAGCAATGAATGCCTCGTGGCTGCCTCGCTCGCTCGCTCGCGCATACCAGCTGCAGCTTCTCCTTCTCGCACTCCTGCGTGTTGCGAATAAAGTCGGCCTCGGCAACATGGCCGCCCTCACGCAGCGCCGCCTCGGCGACGTTGACTTGCTCCGAGATGCGCCTAAAGTCGGCCGTCACCTCTACAACCACTCCCCGGGAGTGATGAGCGGGCTTGCCGGCCAACGCGTGCGCCTCACGGGCGGGGCTGACAGACCACCGCACCTGCCACCGACTTGGTGTAGTCACTCTCTGCGAGCGATCCAGCAAGAAGGCCCTTGAACAAGCTGCTTGGCAAGCGAGTGAGTTCGGCTGCGTACACCACGAGTTGCTCGCGGGCCGACGCTGCGAAGGCGTACGACGAAAAGCGCCCGTAGGTCCTGGCGCGCTCCTCTTGCAGCGCGAGAAACCGAGAGCACAGCTCCTTGAACTTGGCTGGAGGCAGTAGTGACATGGCAGGCAAAGTGGACCGAGACGGCGACTGGTGCTGGTACTGCTGGCGCTGGTGTGTGCGTGGGAGAGCGAGCGAGCGAATGACAGCAGCGTCCTCGTCCAATCGATATCACCAACAACAACAAATACGACTTTATCTCGTCGTAGTCGCCGTCGAATGGCTAATAAAAAGTACATATACTGCGGGTACACACGCACTTGTACATACGAGTTCACAATCAACAATCTCTGACACACAACACATAAAATAAGACGAGTGCGGCATGCATAAATGGCCCTCACTCTTGCGCTGGCGTGGCAGCCGTCGGATCATGGCTAGGCTCGCTGCTGGTACCAGTCGCCGATACGATCGTCGTAACCTCGGATGTCGTCGTCTCGATCTCGAGAGGCATACTTGGCTCGCGTGACGCCGCTGGGCTAGAGTGTGGCGTGCGAGCCAGCTCGTTATTGACGCTCGACTCGCGTGATATCAGGCCTTCGACCTGAATCTCTTGCCAGCTTGAAGCGCTGCTATTGCGCGAGATCGCGCCGTCGAGCACTTGTTCCTCGATGGCCGTGACCATGTGGGCGGTAAGTGGCGGCGGCGGCTGCTGCTGCTCGTGCTCTGGGCTCAAGTTTGGATCACTGCTGGCCGAAGACCGGCCCGGTGCGCTGAGGCTCATCATCGGCTGCCGCATTTCGGCCGATGTTGGCGACAACGGGGTCGGCAGTGGCTTGTTGCGTGCGACACGAGGTGTAGTCGCCATAGCTTCGGCCTTCAGACGCATGGCATTCTTGGGAATCGACACACTGAGCCGAGGAAGTGATGGCAGCGTGCTGCCGGCACTGCTGCCGATGCTGCCGCCACCGCCGCTGATGCTGATGTTGAGGTCCATGCTGTTGCTGCTGCTTCCGATGCTGCTGTTGTCGCCGATGCTGTGGGCGCCGACACTGCTACTGCTCGAGAGCGCCGGCGAAGCAGATCGCGGCTCGGGCGTGGCACCCTTTCTCAGTATACTGTCGTGGCTCACCGGGCTGCCGTTGCTCGGTGTACCGAGCGAGTCATCGTCCAGCTCCGGTCGGTAGGTCTCCATGTTGTTGAGTGCTACATCGAGCGCTCCCAAGGTGCCTTCGCGCGACCGAGGCGACACCTGCGGTGAACCGGCCGGTGACGCCTGCGGCGACAGGATCAGGCGGAGGTCTCGCGACACTGCCGCAAAGAGGTCAGCCGGGGCCAGCGGCGCCTTGGAGCCTCGTGGTGTCACGGTACCCATCGACTCGGCAAGTGCATACTCGTCCTCGTTCACGTCGTCGTGGTCGTCGTCGTTTCGGAGTACGTTGAAGAGCGTCTTGCGCCGAGTCTTGCGACCCTTGCTCTTGCTGGTCTGGCTCATCACCGGGCTGCTGTTGCTACTACGCGCCTCACGAAGCAGACTCTCAGAGTATAGCTCGGCATCATCGAGCGCCGTGATCGACAAAAAGTAGTTGGTGATCGATGGTACGGGCTCGAGCAGGTAGGAAGCTTGCTGCCATTGTGTCAGGCGGTCGATGATATCGGCCACCATCGAATACTTGGTAAAATTGATGCGCCCTTCGATGAGATCCGGGTTTCCCTCCTCGATGAACGTGAGATCATGTAGGAGCACCGCTACAGTATTCAGGAATCAGAAGCCAGTCACTTGCCAATTGGCTCTCTCTCTCTCTCACACAACATACCGAGAAACGGAACGCATGGAGCTGTACGAGATGCCAGAACCTCACGATATTCGCGGTAGTTGCCATCCATCGACATGAGAGTCTCGAGCTCGTTCAGCCTCTTCCAGTGCTGCAAGTGCAGCTCGAACCAAGTGTCTTTCAAGCGTTGCACCGATGATGCATTGAGGCCCGAGAAGATTGCCATTGCTGTGCTAAAGTTGTTCAGCGCCAAGCATTTCTGTTGGTTCGCACGCAACCACCGCGAACACCACACAAAGAGAGAGAGAGAGAGAGAGAGAGAGCAAGACAGAGCAACAATGAGTCTCTTGGGTACACACGATAGCGCAGGAGGGCGGTACATACGTGAGCAATCTTAAGCATGCGCGCAATGACTGACACTCGATCAGCCACCACCCCGACGCTCACGATTTGCGTCGATACCCAACGGCTCTCGAGATTGAAGCGGTCGATCAGCTTCAGCAAGTTGGGCGCCAACTTCGACGCATCCTTCTTCATCCATCGTAGATCCAACAATTCGCGAGGATTGATGGCTCGCAGTAGTTCGTGATTGATCAACGTGAGCTGTACCGACATATGCAAGGTCAATCCTCAACGCTCCTCGTCTCGGCTGCAAAAACCCCATACCTGACGCGCAGCTTCCTCGCTATGGATGTGAAATACTGATTGCGGTATCTCGACATTTGGAATCAAGTGAGGTGCTGGTACTTGCGCGCGGTTGATAGTACCCGTAGGTTGTGGCTAGCAAACCTCACGCAAGTTAGTGGCGGCATATCGTCAACGCCGTGGACAGCGGATGCGAGAGAGAGAGAGAGAGAGAGAGAGATACCGGAGAGGATAATAGCTTGGAGAGAAAGGCACTCGCATTCTGGTGGCTGTCGGTAATGTTAGCGAGGAAGGTGTTGATAAACTTGTTGGGCTCGGTGTTCTCAGCAAAGTCAAGAGGAAGCATCTTGATCCAGCGAGATAGAAACTTGACGACGCGTTCTTGTTGAATGATGTTGGTGCCGGCCTCGTAGAACCGCTTGCCTATCAGTTCGCACGTCTCTTCGTACGACGCAAACGATGGAAAGACAAGGAGAAACAGTCGCTCGTATGTCTCGTCTGTTGGGCGAGTGAGTGAGTGAGTGAGTGTACGAGCTCACACAGGCACGCTGCCACGAACGCCCACATACCCACTCCTGCTTCATGCGTTAGGCGATTGACTAAACTCGAGAGTGTTCCTGACTTGACTTCGCCGGTTGGCTCTAGCTCGATTCCCTCCTCAGCGGGAATGATCGTCGAAAACACTCGGCTAACCGAACGTGACAATGGCTGCTGATTGACACTGCTGGCGAGCATCGATGTGTTGGGCAACGACACCGAGATCGGTACTCCGGTAGGAGCACGGGGTCGTGTCTGGAACCATGACTTTTTACGATCGCTCGAGAGGTCATCGATCTCGCTACTGTGCTTTCGAGGAGCACCAGTAAATTCGTTACTGCCTCGTCGGGCGCCAGAGAAATCCGCTCGCTCGACCGACGCCAACGATACGCCTGTGTACGCACATGTGCAACCAGTGAGTCTCTACAAGAAGAGAAAGAAAGAGAGAGAGATTGAGAGAGATCGAGAATGAGAGGATCATTGACAATGAAACCTACTTAATGTCTTGGCACGTAGCTCCGATATGACTTGTTGTTGTGGATTCAAGGTTTTGGAGGATATCCTCTTCTTTCGCGATGACGAGGAGCTCTTCTTTGTGACGGTAGCCATCGGAATGTCATGCTCCTCCGATGAGCTGGAGGCCAGAGACGGGTTTTCTGGCGGTGGGCTTTGAGGTGGAGAGCTTCTTGGACTTGAAGGAGCGCTGCTGGTCGTTGTACGCGACGAGTGTCGATGGTGCGACTTGTGGTGGTGCTTCTTCTTGCTAGACTTTTCGGACGAGCTCGCGAGCGACGTGTCCGAGCCAGAGGAAGTGGGCGTGGCATGGTAGCTCGAGATGATAGGAATGCTGCCAGTGAATGAACGAGGCGAGAGGCTGTCGAGGAAGCGTGCGTGTGGCTTGTGGTCTTCGGTAGCCGGTGTGTCCTCGGGCGAAGATTTTTTGCGCGTCGATCCAAAGACTGACGCACGAAAGGTTTGTGAGAACGTGCGTACGTTGAGACCTTTCTTGGAGGAGGAGGAGGAGGACGATGAGGAGGAGGACGAAGCCGAACGAGCGCTTGACGGTCGAGGTTCCGAGTCGACCTCGTCGTCTGCTCGTAGCACGGCGAGATTGAGCGCAATTTTCGGACGGCTTCGAGTGGATTCTGAGGCATCGGCGCTACACGAGAGACGCGATACGGTGGTCGTTGCATCGAGCGGTGATGGTGGAGATTCACTACTGCTGGCGCTAGCACTGAGAGTGTGGATGGCACCGCGCAAGCGAGGAGCGACCTCGAGCGAATCGTTCGAGCTGCCGCTCGTGTTGCCACCCGCGTTGCCGCTGGTCGCACGGGATATGCTTGGAAAGGCTGACGCTGGCGTGGCGCGGCTCTCGGTCGTAATGACGACACTCGAGGGCAGGAGAGGAAGGATGGCATCCTTGTCGAGCTGCGTGTTGATGATGGTCAGTCGCTTGAGACGCGGCAGATGAGAGAGATCGGGAATGGCCGAGAGCGCGGTGTTGGCCGAGACGTCGAGGTACTGCAGACGAGTGAGGCCGGCGACGCAGGCGCTGAGCGTGCCCGAGAAGCAGTTGTCCTTGAGCGAGAGGCGCTGTAGACTCGAGAGCTCAGCAAAGCCCGACGGCAGCGTGGAGAGGCGGTTGTAGGAGAGATCGAGGTTCACGAGATGCGCCAGGAGCGCGAAGCTCTCGGGCAGCGATTGGAGGTTGTTGTTGGCGAGTATCAGCTCGGTCAGGCTCGCGGCCGCCGGCAGCGCACCGAGCTCCTCGGGCAGATGCGCGAGCTTGTTGCCGTTGAGCAGCATGACGCTGAGGTTCGGAAAGCGGAACGGTGCGGCCGAGAGTGTGGTGATGGCGTTGCGGCTGAGGTCGAGCGTCGACAGCATGGCGAAGCGCTTGAGGTCGGGCTCGTTCTTGAGGCCCTTGCCCGAGAACGAGAGGTAGGTGCGCCGAAAGTCGCTGACCAGCTTCTCGTCCGAGAGGTCGTTGACGACCGAGGCGCCCGGCGGCACGAGCGACGCCACGGCGGCGGCGTCGAGCAGCGTGTGCGAGATTGTGAGGCGCTTGAGGCGCGTGGCGGCCGCGAGGCTCGGCAGCGCCGAGATGGCGTTCGACGAGACGTCGAGGTACTGCATGTGATGCAGCGTCGCGATGGCGTCGCCCAGGGCGCCGATGAACTGGTTGTCCTTGAGCGAGAGGCGCTGCAGGTTCGTGAGGCCCGCGAAGCCGCTCGGCAGGTGCGAGAGGCGGTTGCACGAGAGATCGAGGTTCACGAGGTGCACCAGGAGCGCGAAGCTCTCGGGCAGCGATTGGAGGTTGTTGTTCGAGAGCACGAGCTCGGTCAGGCTCGCGGCCGCCGGCAGCAGGCCAATGTCGTCCGGCAGGTACTGGATGAGGTTGAGCTTGAGCACCAGCACACGCAGCGTCGCGATGCGGAACGGCGCCGGCGAGATGTTCTCGAGCGCGTTGTGGCTGAGATCCAGCGTCTCGAGCGAGCCGTACGGCTTGAGGTCGGGCTCGTTGTTGAGGCCCTTGCCGGCGAGCGACAGGTGCGTGCGCTTAAAGTCGCTGCGCGTCGGGTCGTCGTCGCTGTCGGCCGCCTGCTGCTGCACGATGCTCGTGCTCGCGCCCACGAGCTGCGCCGCCATGATGGCCGCCGCGTCGAGCAGCGTGTGCGAGATTGTGAGGCGCTTGAGCTGCGTGGCGGCCGCGAGGCTCGGCAGCGCCGAGATGGCGTTCGACGAGACGTCGAGGTACTGCAGCTGGCGCAGCGTCGAGAGCGTGCCGCTCATGGCGCCCGTGAAGCGGTTGTCGCGCAGCGAGAGGCGCTGCAGACTCGAGAGCTCGCCGAAGCTCGCCGGTAGCTGCGAGAGGCGGTTGCACGAGAGATCGAGGTTCACGAGGCGCACCAGGAGCCCGATGCTCTCGGGCAGCGATTGGAGGTCGTTGTTGGGCAGCACGAGCTCGGCCAGGCTCGCGGCCGCCGGCAGCGTGCCGAGCGACTCGGGCAGGCTCGCGATGCGGTTGAGCTTGGCGACCAAGGCACGCAGCCGCGTCGAGCGGAACGTGGCGGCCGAGAGGAACGCCAGCTCGTTGCGGCTGAGATCGAGGCTCTCGAGTGCCAAGTAGCGTTCGAGCTCCGGCTCGCGTGTGAGGTTCTTGCCTGCGAACGACACGTGCGTTCGATGCGCGGCATCGGCACCGTCGCCGTGCGGTATATCGCCGCCGCTGCTGCTACTGCTACTACTGCTCGCTGCCATCATGCCGAAGTTGTTGTGCAGACGCTCGCTTCAACGAAGGTGCACGAGCGAGAAGCAAGACGGCAGGGAGCGAGCTCGATCGAGTACTCGATCGTTCATACAGCGCGAGTCGCCCTGCTCGATAGAGTGTGCACGCGATCGATAAGAGAGGGCGAGCGAGCGAGGTAGGGACAGGCCCGGTCGTGCAGCGGCGTGGATCTCGCGATCGACGGAGACCACGCGACGCGTGAACAGGGGTTAGAAACAACGATTGAAACGGGCGGAGCGGGGACGACGAGAAGGAGGAGAAGGAGGAGGAGGACGGGGTGTCGTGCGCAAGGCGAGGGCGCCAGGAGGTGATGTGTAGTGGCGCGGAGAGTCGCACACGCTGAGCGACAGGAGAGAGACTGAGAGAGCGAGAGAGCAGCGGCCCTTTGTTGTTGCTTTTGTGGGCGCACGCTGCGCTGCTGCCGACGGCGGAAAAGGCGCGCCCTCACGCTCTGTCGGAAGCCGCACGACACACCTTAGTCAAGGCTGCAACAGATGGCCCTGGCGGTGGGTGGTGCCCGTGCTCGCGAGGATACCGCCTCTCACTCGCTCTGTCGGTCTTGCTCCATCGATCTCGCTCGTCGATCCTCCAACCCAAACCCGAAAGTGGTGATGCATCGTCTCGCACTCTAGCCAGCTATCTATCTAGCTATCGGGCTCGTGCTCATCGATTGCAGTAATCGGGGCAATTTTAGATGCCGAAATCAAGACAAGAACAAACGAGAACAAGCGAGAGAGAGCAAAGAGAAAGAGTCTAAGAGGTGCTGCATTTGATCCGCGCGTACGCTCACGGGTGCTGGTCCTTGACCAACGTGAAGGTGTCGTACAGCTGGTTGGTGTCGCTGCGGTAGTACGACCAGGTCAAGGCCGTGTTGTTCCACACCTGCATGATACCGTAGCCGTACTCGGTGTCGAGGCCACCGGCGAACCACGACGGCGGATTGCTCGAGAGCTTCTGAAGGCCCTCGCGGTTGCCGGCACCGCCTGCAACGACGTGCACCGTGCTGGTGGGGTTCGTAAAGTTGAACTGTGTTGGGTTGTTCTGGTAGGTCGGATACGTGCGCGAGTACAAATGTGCGTGTCCCGAGAAGTACAGATCCACTGTGTTGTTGCGACGATTTGTTGCAACGTGAGCGAGTGGCCGGCGGGCAGGAGTGGTTCTCAGCGATGAATCATACCTTGATACTGCTGAAAGAGAGGCTCGAGCCAGGCTTGCACCTTGGCTGCTTGGCGCTTGGGAACGCCGTTGTGCTGCTCGCCGTCGGTCGAGCAATAGCTACACGATTTGTTTGCGAAACTCAGTATCGACGTGTGCACAGCGATTGGATTTGTGGCGCACTCGCTGATTGCGTACACTGGCCGATGGGCTCCAACAATGATCCACGGCACGTTCTTGCGGTTCTTCTGCGCCATTTCGAGGTCCTGCAGCAACCAATTCACTTGAAAGTACTCGTCCTGCACTCGCCAGCCGCTGTACGGCGACGGATCGATGGGCGAATCGGGGTAGTCCGACTCGGTGCTGAGCGAGATGAAGTGCACGTTGCCGTAATCATACGAGTAGAACATGTTGGTGTTGGTGCCTGTAACCGCCATCACCATCACCATCGCGTGTGTTAGCGTCGGAAGGAAACGTTTGCAACGCTCTCGTCGTGATAGTAGTGATGATGGTTGTATACCAGACTCGGGGCCGGGCATGCGGAACTTCTCCTGTTGTTGTTTGGTACGCCAACCCAAGGTCGTATCGTATCGAATCGTATCGAATTGAATCGGAATCGATCAGATGAATTGGTACCGATCAATGAGCGATTCAGAGCATGCAACAGACCTTGTAGGTGGTAAAGTTGCGCGTCGCATGGCCGCACGTGAATGGGTTGCGGCACCACGACTCGTGGTTGCCGACCGACACCATGTAGGGCTTGTGCGACATGGCGGGCTCCATCAGCGAGAACCACTTGTCCCACGTGTTCTCGTACTGCAACGGATGGTCATTTGCATAACTGCCGAGCGAGCGAGAGAGAGAGAGAGCGCGCACCCACGTACACGTACGTTGGTTCATGAGCACGATATCGATTAGCGAGTGGGCTCACACGCGGACGCACGAACGTTCGATCGATACCTGATGTCTCCGAGGTGCCAGTAGAAGTCGACCGAGTCGGTGGCCGCCAAGCCGTTCAAGCAGTTGATGGTGTCCTGCGAGTGGTCGGTGCCCAGGTCGCCGTAGACCGCGACCCTGAAGGGCCGGAAGGTCGGCTGCGGCGTCGTGAAGTTGAACTCGCTCGACATGCTGCCGGACGGGTCGCCGCACACGTAGTAGTACACGGTGGCCGGGCTCAGGCCCGACAGCACGACGTTGTGGTTGAAGCCCGACTTGGAGTCGTACGAGTCCGAGGAGCCCGAGGCCGTGAAGGTGTACTTGCCGGACGAGAGGCCGTACTGCACGACCGACGAGGCGTTGTTGGCGGTCTTCCACGACACGACCATCTGCGTGATGTTGCCCGTCATGGCGAGGTGCACGTTCTCGACCGGGTTGCGCGCCGCCGCCGTGCCGCCCACGAGCGCCGCCGCCATGACGACCCACGCGGCCACGAGCACGAGAGAGGCATACGAGCGATAGGTGGCCCCGGAGAGGGCCGAGGAGTGGCGGGAGTGTTGCGCCATGGTCGGGGTAGCGAGGAGGGTGCGAGGGCGCGCGCGCTGCCGAGCGAATGGCGCCTCGCAGCGACAGAGCGCGCGCGCCATCATCCAACGCACGACCTCCACGCGCCCTCCCATCGACCACTCGATGGAACTTACCGTCGATCCCGAGGAGGAGCGGCTGTTCGAGGCCCTGCGCCGCGGCCTGGCGCACAGCGGCGAGACGGCCGTCGTGCGCGTGGCCGGCGGCTGGGTGCGCGACCGGCTGCTCGGGCGCGCGAGCTCCGACATCGACCTCGTGGTCGACGGCCTCTCGGAGCTGCAGTACGCCGACGCCGTCAAGCGCGGCCTGCTGGCGCTGCGCGACGCACACCACCAATCAGGGGCCTCCGATGGCCCCGCGGTGACCGTCGGCACCATCGGGCACATCAAGAGCAACCCGGCGCTCGGCAAGCACGTCGCCGTCGCCACCGTGTGTCTGCTCGATCGCGACATTGACATCTGCTGCCTGCGATCCGAGCAAATGGTTCGTGATCGAGGTCGAGGCTCCCTGCCTGCCTGTCAGCGTCTGACTGTGTGCGTGCTTCCAGGGCATCCCTGCGACGCCGAGCACCGATGCCATGCTGCGAGACTTTACCGTCAATACGCTCTTCTACAATCTCGACTCTCGAGTAGTCGAGGATTGGTCTGGGAAGGCACGCAGCGCGACCGACCATCGAATGTCGCTGGTGCTGATACTGCTGCTGATGGCATGCGTCGTACCTGCAGGGCATCGAGGATCTCCAAGCGCGAGTACTACGTACGCCCAAGGATGCACGAGATACGCTCGCGTACGATGCGCTGCGTGCGTTTCGAGGTGTCCGGCTGGCGTGCCAGTTGGGCTTCTCGTTGGCGCCGGAGCTGAGCGCCGCCATCGCTCAGCCGGACGTGCGAGCCTTGCTCTGCGACTCGATCGCCTTCTCGCGCATCGACGTCGAGCTCACCAAGATGCTCGGTGGCTCGCAGCCGCTCCGTGCCTTGCGACTGTTGGCTGAGCTGCAGCTGGTCGCCTCGGCGTTCCCGGTCGCATTCGAGTGCCGCAATGTCGATGGTGCGCACTGGGTGCCGTGTCTCTCTCTCTCTCTCTCTCGCTCGCTCACCCGCTGTGACTGGCTGCTGACTCGCTCGATTGCTCGCGATGGCCCTCGGCAGCGTACTGGTCGTCTGAGCGTTGCACACGCGGTATCGAATGCTGCGAGCGGCTCCTGGCAAATGACACCCGAGCCGAGCTGCAGGCTGCCATAGGCTGCGACCCGGCCAAGCAGCAAGGCCCTGCGATCATGATCGCCACCGTCATTCGCGCGGCCTTCTTGCTCTCGGGCTATGGGCGCTACGTCATCACGACCGACAAGAGCGCGCACACTCACTTTCCGTTCTCGCGCAGCTACTTTAAGACCTACTGCAAGGTATCGACATCATCGACACACGCCCACGCACACGTACACGCTCTTCCAATTGATCGGTGCTGATCAGCGCGGATGCGGCAGCTCTCTGGCCGCGATGCCAGCGCATTGTTGGATCTCCTCGAGGGTGCAGACCGATACCACGAGCTCATGGTCTCGCCACTGAACGAGGCCATGCAACACATTGCTGGCAGTTCGTTGGATGCCATCCTGCAGCACCCACTCGACGAACGCGTCGCGCACGTCCGCGAGCAGCTTGGCCTGTGGATACGCTCGACCTCGGGCCATTGGCGCATCTGTGCCAAGCTCTCGTTGGCTGCACAGCAGGCGTTCGGATGGCAGTCGCTGGAGCCCGAGTATGCCGAGCCTGGCCTGCCGACCTCCGCTGCCAATCTCTGGCTCGTGGGACTGCGGTGTATCGAGACTCTCGGCTTGCTGGAACCCGAGGCTCTCGTGCCTTGTGTATCGGTACGTGTGGTCCACGAACGCCACCGAGTGCACTCCTTCTCGAGCACTCACGCTCGAGTTCGATGCTCGGCTGCGCCAGGCACGCGAGCTGCAGGAACAGCACGGCATCGTTGTCGGTAAGGACATTGGCTCGCTACTCGAGCATGCCCTCTGCTGGCGACTGCGAAATCCACGCGCCTCCGAGAGCGAGCGAGAAGCGTGGATCGCGGCGACAGCCGCCAACTACCATGCGCAACGTGCTCAAGCTGCTTCGGGCCGCACGTGACACGGCTCGAGAATCGGATGCTGTAGTTGTAACCACGAGATCAGAGATCAGAGACTACTATTATGTACATGGATCGCGACATCACACGGCACTGGTGTTGGTTCGTCGTCACGTAGCTACGGCTACAAGGATTGAGGCGGAGGCGGAGGCTGTGGCTGTGGCTGGGAATGCTGCTGTTGCTGCTGGGCGAGCAGCAGTGCCAATGAACGTAGTAGTGGCGCATACTCGGCGAGCGATGCCTCCTGCGACACCGAGAGCGTTTCTGCCGGTGTCGCAGCGCTCGATCCCAGGGCATCATCAGTCGAGAAGCCCAGGCGCGCCAGCACCTGGGCCATGTGCACCAAGAGGAGCTCGATCTCTTGGCGCTGCGAGGCGGCGCTCGCCTGCTGCTCTGCCAGACCCGTGCCAAGCTGGCGGTAGTGCGCCAGAAGCTGGTCGAACTGTGTGCGTAGTGCCGCGAGGTCGCACGCACTACCACCAGCCGCCGGTGTCTCTGGAGAGGCCGCAGGAGCCACGGCGGTCGTCGCGGGTAGTTGCGTCGCGGCGGTCGAGGTCGCGTTCTCCTTGTCGCGCGAGAGCAGCGCGCCAAACTCTTGCAGCCGCTTGCGCGTACGCTCAGCATCGTCGACCAAACGCTGCTTGGTGCTGCGCAAGACACGTGTCGTTGGAGAGGCGAGCACTTGTTCGGCGGCGTGTTGCTGTACCAGCGCGCCGATCACTGGCGGCAACAAGGCGCCGCCGCCATCGTCGCGGCACGCCGGAGGCTGGTTGATCGAGTCAAACCGCGCAAACTGCGAGTCCGAGTCCAAGAATGCCATCAAACGAATATACGAATGCCACCCACCAAGCCACAAACGTGCCCGACCACGATCACGTCGACTCGACGACGAGCAAGCGGCGAGGCGCGAAGGGAGATGGCGCAGGCTCTCGCTCTCTCGTGCGGCAGCGAAGCAAAAAGGCGGGAGAAAGCGCGCCAAACAGCCATCAACCAACCCCGAGCTTATGACTCTCTACCGTCCAGAGCGAAAGAGCGAAAGGTTCGCTTTGGACTTTCGCTTTGGACGCTTG
>Ga0209914_1002749_pt1 | contig 13780 bp, 14 predicted proteins | sample ThiBiot_500_plan_FD_183949 | JGI IMG/M metagenome (GOLD analysis project Ga0209914, IMG submission 183949) | Wastewater bioreactor microbial communities from Cape Town, South Africa - Thiocy_cont_500_plan (SPAdes) | ecosystem: Engineered > Bioreactor > Thiocyanate-remediating > Anaerobic-Aerobic...
GGTTGCTCAGGGTCGTGAGCGACGACGGGAGCTCCTGCAGTCGGTTGAAGGCGAGATGCAGGTCGTTCAGACGAACGAGGCAGCTGACGCCGTCCGGCAGCGTCTCGAGCTCGTTGTTGTTGGCGTCGAGGATGCGCAGGTTCGTGAGGCGCGACACGCCGGCCGGGATGACCTTGAGCACGTTGTTGCGCACCGACAGGAAGCGCAGGCGTCGCAGGTGCTTGATCGACGGCGGCAGCACCTCGAGCGCATTCTGGCGCAGAATCAGCTGTCGCAGCTTGGGCATGTTGGCGAAGAGCTCCTTCGGCAGCTGCAGCAGTCGATTGCCTCGGAGGTCCAGGAGCTCGAGCTGGCTCAGCTGCCCGAGCTCCGGCGGCACGAACTGCAGTTGGTTCTCGCCCAACGACAACACTCGCAGGTTGACCAGGTTGCCTGACGTGTGAGAGATACCCCGATGATGATGATGATGATGATGATGAAGACGACGATGGCGGCAGCGGCGGCAGTGGTGTTAGAAGGGCTGGCGAGCGGCGGCAGCGACAGAGCGCGAGCGTCGCACCGATGTCACGCGGCAGCTTGGTGAAGTTGTTGAGGTACAGGTTCAGCACGCGCAGCTGCGTCTGCTGCCACGAGAGCGGCGGCAGCTCCTCGAGCTCGGTGCCCACGAGGTCCACCTCCTCGACCTACAAGCACACAACAATTCCAGACCGTGGACCTATCTTGTGAGCACAACGTTACGAGCTCGAAGAGCCACACACACGCACACGCGCGCACCTTCTGGTCGAGGTCCTCCTTGAGCTGCGCCATGTCGGTCTCGTTGAGCATGGCCTTCTCACGCGTCACCTCGAGTGAGATCGTGCGCTCGAGCTCGACCACGAGCTGCGAGTGGGCGTTGCGAGGAGACACGGCGCCGCTGGCGTCCTCGTCGTCCTCGGTCTCGCTCGCCTCCGAGACCGTCGTGGCCTCGCTCGACGAGCGGCCTCGCCGGCGCCGGCGCTTCTTCTTCTTGTACGCGCGCGCTTCAGCGGCACCATCACCCGCAAACTCGGCGGGGTCCGGCTCATCGGTGCTGGCCGTCGTAGTCTCGAGCGACACCTCGGCATTGATCGCCGGCAGAAGGAGGTCGTCCGGCACATTCGACGCCGCTGCCGACGATGACGACGACGACGACGACGACGGGTCCATGGAGGAGACGCACTATCTGCCAGCCACCACACGCCCACACACGCCGGTATGTCACTCGAGCTACCAAGGGCGCCGGCGAGTGGACGAGTCCAACCAACCGGTCGGCCGTGCGAGAGATCGATTGATCGATCGATCGATCGAGAGGAGAGCACGCAACAACAACAGCGAGGCGACGCCTGAGGAAGGATAGGGGAGGGCATCGAGGGCTTAGACGATAAACCAAATGAGCGTAATCCAAGCGCAGTAGTGGGCTTAGTGTGGGCCTGCTACTGCGCTATGGCCTCTCTTCCTGTTCTTCTCTTCGTCGATCATCTCGCTCGATCACTCGATCACTTCGCTCGCTTGCTACGCACACACACACAGGCGCGCGCCATGGACCCCGACGACTTGTTCTCGGTGTTCGACGATGGAGGTAGCGATGCTTCCACGCAACAATCGAGTTCATCGCGTCCTGCTACAGGTAATAAGCGCTCGGCATCGAGCAGCAGCGTGCAGTCGCCTGCGCCAGCCGCCAAGCGACCTCGTGTCGAGCAGCCGACGCCGATCACGCCCAAGCGCCAAACCACGCCGGCCGCCGTAGCGCCAGTGGCCAGCGCTGCACCTTCAGTCGATGCGCCGAGCACCACCAGCGAGATGCCGCCAACGAGCGGTGCCTCGACTGTGACTGCTGCCGACGCTGTGGAGAGCAGCTCCGCCAGCACGCCTTCAGCACCGGCAGCATCATCGGCATCGAGCTCCTACCTGCTGGGCGAAGGCCCGATCGAACTTGGCCAAGAAGCCACCGAACGAGAGACAGAGATCATTCGTGATTGCATCCATGAGGTTGCCTATCCTCCCGATTGGCGTATGTATCGCAACTCGCGCGCCCTCTCACGATCATCACTTGCGAAGCCTGTTGCTGTTGCTGTTACTGACTGTATCCCGATATCACTCAATCACTCTCATTGGAACTCTCATTGAATAGAGGGCGAACGAGTTGAAGGTCGCCAACTTGGTATGGAGGTCGATATCCTATCGGCCAATCGCAAGCCAGCACGAGAGTATCGCTTTGAGCTCGATCCTTTCCAGGTTCGTCGCACACACGCGCGTAGTCGTGAACGCTGGTGCTCATCGCGATGCTCGTGGCACTCTCGCACGCCAGAAAGCCTCAGTGGCATGTCTCGAGAGGGGCCAATCGGTTCTCGTGTCGGCGCACACGTCTGCCGGCAAGACCGTGGTGGCCGAGTACGCGATCGCCATGTCGCTGCGTGACAAGCAGCGCGTCATCTACACGTCGCCGATCAAGGCGCTGAGCAACCAAAAGTACCGCGAGCTCTTTGAGGAGTTCGAGGACGTGGGCTTGATGACGGGCGACGTGACCATCAACACGACGGCGAGCTGTCTCGTGATGACGACCGAGATCTTGCGCTCGATGCTGTACCGCGGCTCGGAGATCATGCGCGAGGTCGGCTGGGTGATCTTTGACGAGATCCACTACCTGCGCGACAAGGAGCGCGGCGTCGTGTGGGAGGAGACCATCATCCTGCTGCCCGACAAGGTGCGCTACGTCTTCCTCTCGGCCACGGTGCCGAACGCCAAGGAGTTCGCCGAGTGGATCGCCAAGACGCACAACCAGCCGTGCAACGTCGTCTACACCGACTACCGTCCGACGCCGCTGCAGCACTACATCTTTCCGGGCGGCGGCGACGGTCTCTACCTCGTGGTCGACGAGAAGGGCCGCTTCCGCGAGAGCAACTTTCAGCGTGCGCTCTCGGCCATCGGGCCCACGGGACCCGCCAACAAGCCCGGCAAGAAGGCCGGCGGCAAGGGCGGCAAGGGCGGCGCCGCGAACGACTGCTTCAAGATCGTCAAGATGATCATGGAGCGCAACTACCAGCCGGTGATCGTCTTTAGCTTCTCGAAACGCGAGTGCGAAGGCATGGCGTTGCAAATGTCGAAGCTCGACTTTAACTCGGAGGAAGAGAAGAGTCTCGTCGAGGGTGTCTTCAACAACGCCATCGACTCGTTGTCGGATGATGACAAGAAGTTGCCACAGGTATTGAGCGATGCTCCATGTCGTAGCTTGAATCACTCCAGCTTGAATCACTGCCTGGCTGGCTGAGTTGCAACTCAGCAAAATCAATTCGCTTACCGCACGTTCTCGCGCTCTCGCTACACGCGTAGGTCGAATCCATTCTGCCGTTGTTGAAACGTGGTATCGGAATCCATCACTCGGGCTTGCTGCCGATCCTCAAGGAGGTGATCGAGATCCTGTTCCAGGAGGGCTTGGTCAAGTCGCTCTTTGCGACCGAGACCTTCGCCATGGGCCTCAACATGCCCGCCAAGACCGTGGTCTTTACGAGCGTGCGCAAGTTCGACGGCCAAGACTTTCGATGGTTGAACTCGGGCGAGTACATTCAAATGAGCGGTCGAGCTGGACGTCGTGGCTTGGATGCGCGCGGTATCGTCATTCTGATGGTCGACGAGAAGATGGAGCCGGCAGTCGCCAAGAACATGCTCAAGGGTGCTCCCGATGCATTGATCAGTCAGGTACCATCACGCACAAACTCAACGCCAAATGCTTCCAACACTCACTCACGCCACGCCACGCCACGCCACGCCACGCCACGCCACTCCACGCCGACGTAGTTCCACTTGGGTTACAACATGCTCTTGAATCTCTTGCGTCTCGAGGGAGTCGATCCTGAGCGTTTGATGAAGCGCTCGTTCCATCAATTCCAAAGCGATCGCGCCTTGCCAGCGTATCGCAAGCAACTCGCAGCATTGCAAGAACAAATCGATGCCACCAAGGTAGGTTGACGTTATTCCTTGTCGTTCTTGTTGGTTCTCATTGATTGATTGATTCGTTGGATGTTGGATTCGTGGCTCGTAGATTTCCGACGAGGAGCTCGTGAGCGAGTATTACTTTTTGAACGCGCAGCTTGAGAAACTGCGACAAACCCTTCGTGATACCGTCAACCAGCCGATCCATTCGTTGCAATATCTCCAACCAGGCCGTTTGGCTCGCGTACGTACACGAGAAGAGCCCATCCTCCCGCGCTGCAAGTGTGCTCACTCAACGTGCGTATCGATGGGCACGATATCGATGCAGGTCAAGGATGGCACACAAGATTGGGGCTGGGGCGTGATTGTCAACTTTCAGAAGAAGCTCGGCGCCAAGTCTCAATCGGGCGCCGAGGCCTCGGACTATGTGGTCGACATGCTGCTCGATTGCGTCAAAGGCCCGAACGGCAAACCGCAGCCCGTGTCGTCGAACCCGCTCGCCGAGGTCGAGATGCAGGTCATACCGGTGCTGTTGCCGTTGCTCGATGGCATGAGCTCGGTTCGCATCTTTGTCCCCAAGGACCTTCGCCCGTTCGATAACAGGTGCGTTGCTAGTGCCTCCGTTCTGCCCGCTCGCTCGCTCGTTGGTTGGTTGGTTCGTTGGTTCGCTCCAAGTTACTCATCACCTCGTCGTATGCACAGGAGGAGTGTGTCGAAAGCGTTGCGCGAGGTGATGAAGCGCTTCCCGACCGGCTTGCCGCTTCTCGACCCGATCGAGGATATGCGCATCGAAGAGCCAGCGTTCAAGAAGCTGATTCGCGTACGCGATTGTTTGCATGTCTTGGCACTCGAGCACACACGTAGTACTCACAGCGCGCTCATTGCATGTATGGGGCAATAGAAAATTGAGGCACTCGAGGAGCGGCTCGAATCGAAGGACGCCTTCCGGTCTGCGACGATCAAGCAAGAGTGTGCACTGTACGAGCAAAAGCTCGAGCTCCAGAAGCAAGCCAAGGTGCGTGGTGACTCCCAAGTGCAGCAGTGCAGTATTTGTGGCGTGGCAATCTTGATTACTGACACACACACATGGTGGTTGTGCATGGTAAAGGCGATCAAGAAGAACCTGCGAGATACCGACCAAGTGATCCTGAAGGAAGAGCTCAAGGCCATGAAGAAGGTGTTGCGGCGCTTGGGCTTCGTGAACCGTGAAGGCGTCGTCGAGATGAAGGGCCGTGTGGCGTGTGAGATCAACTCGGCCGACGAGCTGGTGCTCACCGAGATGATCTTTAACGGCGTCTTCAATGATCTCGCGCCAGAGCAGATCGTTGCGCTTGCGAGTTGCTTTGTGTTCCAAGAGAAGGTACGTCGTACAGCACACACGATAGAGAGAGCCGAAACTCATTCAGGTATGTTTTTGTGGGGATACAGTGCGAGACTGCCAACAAGTTGAAGGAAGAGCTCGCTGCTCCACTACGCCAAATGCAAGATACTGCACGTCGTATCGGCAAGGTATGTACACATACACACGCACTAGCGCTAGCGTTCTCTCGTGGCTTACGAATTAGTTGTGTATGGTACGTGTAGTTATCACTCGATTGCAAACTGTCGATCAATGTCGAGGAGTACGTTGGCGAGTTTAAGCCCAACATGATGGATGTCGTGTACGCGTGGTCGAAGGGAGCCAAGTTTATTGAGATTTGTAAGATGACGGACATTTTTGAGGGTATGTACGCGCGCCGCTGCCGCTGCCGCAGCAGTAGCAGCGCATTTGACTCACTCGTGCATGATGGTCGTATTCTTAGGAAGCGTTATTCGCTGCATGCGTCGCTTAGAGGAGTTGTTGCGCCAACTGTGCGCGGCAGCCAAAGCCATTGGTAACAGCGAGTTGGAGCTCAAATTCTCGGAGGCCATCGCGAGGATCAAGCGCGATATCGTTTTTGCGGCAAGTCTATATCTTTGAGAGAGAGAGAGAACGTTGGTATGGTATGGTGGCAGCTCTCCATCGTCGTTGTCATAAATCCAGTTGAGATCGGTTCTCCATGATCAGAAAGAAACAACGAGCGATCTCGCAACGAGAAGAGAGATAGTTTTGGTTGTATGGCGACTAGCTTAATAATTTACAAGGCGGCGGCAGTGACAGAGCGCGAGAAATGGCAGCCGGCTATCGGCACGTACTTGAACTGCCAAGCTAACTAATAACTGGCTATCGTTGTGTGTGCGAGCGTGTGAGCGTGTGTTGGTCTGATTATGGGGGGAATTATAGTGATTTTACTCTCTGCTTTCATCATGACACTATGGTCTCCGAAATCACAAATAACTATAACACTACATGCTCGCTATTTGCGTATAATGACATGGGATATCGGGAGGGAGAAGGGAGAAGGTATTACAGAAGCTCTACAATTTCTCTGGAACAACAAAGGGGAAATCGTAGATGAAGATGTATGACGACGACGACGATGACGACATGGATGCAACGAGGACAACGACGATCGCGAGTGATAGAGATCGATCGAGGGAGTTAGCCAAAAACATATGTGGTGCACCAAGTAGCATCAAGAGTTCATGGGTAGAGGGAGAGCATGGAAAAGATGTATGAATGTATGAATGTATGGATGGATGGATGGGAGGGAGGAGGAAGGGAGAGGTCGAGTTGCTTGTGGGCAGTGTAGCGAGATATGTGATAGTGTGACGACGAGTGTGAGAGGGGAGAAAGAAAAACACGATCGACACGATACTATGATTGAGCACGCTACTGACGACAGCAAGTACAGCAAACAATAGCAAACAACAACACAACAAACAAAGAGAGAGAGAGAGAGAAGAGAGAGAAGAGCAAGAGCGATAGCAGTAGAGGATAATTGCGCAAGAGAGAGAGAGAGAGAGAAAGAGTGGAGAGTGAGAGAGGGGAAGTCTACCTACTCTTTTGTTCAGCCGTCAAGGAAGGTTGTGAGGAGCCGGCAGGCGCGGTCGAGAAGGTGTTGGTGAAGGAAGGAGGCTGAGTGGCCTTGGTGGCGTTCTTGGCGGCGAGGTAGCGTCGGTAGTAGAACTGGAGGAAGAGGAAGAAGTAGGAGCCGTAGAGCGCCGTGGCGGCGGCGACAAAGTAGTGTCGCGGCGCGCGGATCATGGTGGTCTCGGGCGCCGAGTAGGCGTAGAAGGTCCACGAGAAGGCGATGACGACGCCGACCACCATCTGCACGAGTTGCAGTTGCGTAATGTACTTGCCCCACGAGGGATAGTAGCCGATCGAGGTGAGAAAGTAGTAAAAGTACATGATGATGTGTACAAACGAGTTGATGATGGCGAAGATGACGCCCGGCGACGCGAGCATCGCCATGTCGAACCACGTGAAGAACATGACGGTCGTGTGGTGGTACCAGTGCAGGAACTGCACGTTCTTCTTGCGAAGCACGAGCAGCGCCGTGTCGCCGAGCTCAAAGACCTTGGAGAGGCCGTACACGTACATCCAGAACGCGTGCGGCCCCTTCCAGGTCGGCGAGTCGTACGGCTGCGAGAGCGTCACGATGTGGTGCCACACGTGCTCCTGCTGGAACGCCACCTGGAAGGTCGGCAGGCCCATGCCGACGAACATGGCGACCGACAGCACCGACAGGAACAGGTTCCACAGCATGACGACCGACGAGAGGTTGAACGGCTTCGAGTTCTGCATCAGCCGCGGCCCGACGAACACCAGCAGCATGTACAACACGGTGGTCGAGCTGCAGATCGAGAACCAGTGGTCGGTGATGAGCGGGAACGACCGAACGTCGATCTCGGGCACCTCCCACAACATCCACAAGGACGGCGGTGTGTAAAAGTCGGCCATGATAGCTCTCACGAGGGCGACGAAGGAGGATGACGACAGCGACGAGGATGACGACACAAACACGCGCGGCGCAGACAACAACGACTACGACTGCGGCAACCACTACAACAACAACTACTACTACGACTACTAGATATCACGATACGACGTGGACCAGAACGCGAGATCGATCTCCCTCCCTCTCACACACACACGTCGAAGCACGCAACGCACACACACACTCGCGTGGCGCTTTGGATCACAAACCGACACGAGGCGATCAACACAACGTACGCTACAAACAACAACGACAACAACGAGGGAGAGATTGGAGCTTTCAACGGATACACTACACGCTACAAGAAGCGCCGCGGTCGATGATGCAGACGACAACGGTGGTAGTGGTGATGGCGGCGATGGCGCGCTGAGAAGTGAAAGCAACTGGTACACGAGCGAGGGAATCGAACACGCACAGAAGGAAGGAAGGAACCAACACAGCAACTCTCAACGAACGAGCAGAAGGCACGAGAAACGCTGCAGCTGCAGAGACAGACGGCAGAGAGTAGAGAGAACGAGAACGAGCGAGCGAGAGACCTTGGGTACGCGCGGTCTATGGGAGGAGTAGTACGACGCAGAAGCAGCAGCAGTAACAGCAGAGGGACACTGAGGGAAGAGAAGAGAAGAGAGGAGAGGCACCAGCACTGAGGGAGCGAGAACGAACACAGCCGTGCGATAGAGGGCCTCGCGCGAACCTTAATGCTACGGCAAAGATGAGCTTACCATGAGCTCGCTATTGTGTTCAGCTCTTCGCCTCGGTCCGTCTCGGCCAGCGAGCCGCGGGTTCGAAGCAAGCCGGAGAACGCGAGAGAACGCTGGGCATGGTGGTCGAGAGGGCGCGAGGCGATAGCGATGGCGCCCAGCACAGGAGCGAGCGAGCGAGCGAGAAGCAAGAAGTGCCGTGAACCAAGGAGTGAATCTCAGTCCGATTTCGATGCAACAGTCGCGTGCTGCAGATCCACGCAATGCTGCCCACACACACACACACACGCAGCGCGTTAACAAGAAGTCCTCACGGATCTCCTCCATTCGCTGGTTCACGAGAACTCGAGGCGGCTCGAGTCTCGACGACAGCGCGGTGGCCGCTCTCCGCTCCGTGGCTTTATCCGCCTGCTGTTGTCCGCTCAGAGTAAATCACTCTCTCCCGTGACAACCACTCTCCCCTTCGCTCTCGTTCGCTCTCGTTCTCTGTCTCACTCTCACCCTCACTCTCTCGTTCTCTCTCGTTCTCTCTCGCTCTCTCGCTCACTCACTCTCACTCTGCCGCGCCAAGGATGCTGCGCCATCGCCATCATCTTCGCGGCTCCTCCACCACGCCCATGGCCGCTGCACCGCTGCTGCTGGTGCCGCTACTGGTGGCACTCTTGTCGAGCTGCGGCGCGCAGGACTCGTGTCTCGTCATCAACAAGCAGCAGCCACCGCACGAGCTCCACTTCGGCTTCTTGGGGCTCGAGTCCTTCTGGCCGAGCGTGACTTCGGTGGTCCAGATCGCAGTCAACGACGTCAACGACGGAGGCACCATTCTACCGGGCTACACGCTCGTCTCGCAGCCCTACGACACCATGTTCGACCCATCGGTACGCGCGTACCCGCTCGCCGCACGCCCAGCCAGCCAGCCAGCCACTCTACTGCCCAAGATCATGATCAAGTTCTCTACCCCACCACCAAGATCACGATAGATGACGATCATGATAGTTCGTTCTCTCTCTCTCTCTCTCTCTCTCTCGCGTTCATGTGACACGCGCGCAGCACATCTGCTGCAGTGCACATCACCAGCCAACCATCGTTCAATCTGCTGCTGCTGCTCCATATCTCCCGGTCGCTTGACTGCCTTACTTGCCTGCCACGATACTCACTCGACTCCTACGTAGCTCGCGCTCGCCGACTTTATCTCGGGCGTAGCAAGCACGCCAGCGGCGCTCGCCTTCATCGGCCCCACGACCTCGAGCGAGGCTGCCGTCGTCGGCGTTGCGTCTGGCACCGATGTCTTCAAGTACCACGCCGCCGCCGCAGCCTGACCCGCTCACTGACCCGCTCACTGACCCCTGCTCTCTCTCTCTCTCTCTCTCTCTCTAGTACCGCGATTCTCTCGGGCAGCGCGACCTCGGTGACGCTCGAGGACTCGACCACCTATCCGTACTTCTCGCGCATCGTACCGCCCGACAGCTTCCAGGCCAAGGCCATGGTCGACATCGTGGCGCACTTCCACTGGAACCAGACCGGCTGCATCTCGACCTCGGACGACTACGGCGTCAATGGCATCAAGGCCTTCATCACGAACGCCAACGCCAGGGGCATCGCGGTGCTCACGTACCAGCAGTTCCTGCCCGGCGCCACCGACATTGTCGTGCAGATGCGCGAGCTCGCCAACTCGAAGGCGCGCGTCTTCATCGCCTTCATGCTCGATACCGACTTTCGCACCGTGCTGACGCAAGGCCAAGACCCCGCCACTACCGTCATCGGTGCGCACTACGTGTGGATCTGCTCCGACGGCTGTGCCATCTCGGACATTGTCGATTACGCCGCCAACAACACCTTGAGCCCCATGTTGCGTCAGGGTGCCCGAGGCCTCCTTGGTATGTCTATCGAATGAGCCACACGATTGGACCTCTTGGTTTATTGAGTCGCGTTGGTCGCGATTGCTAGGCACGACTCCGACGGTCGCCAAAGGCCCACGATGGGATGCATTGCTTGCTCACTGGCGGACCTTGAACCAAACGGTATGTACGATTGCCATCAACGAGTGTGGGAGAGGCTTGTACAACGAGGCTTTGTTGTGTTTGCTGATCGGCGCCCCTTCCTCGCAGCAATACCCTGGAATCAATCCCTTCGACGGCGGCATCACGGTCCTCGGCCAATACTACGACTGCGTCACGCTACTCGCAAAGGCATTTCGATCCGTTCTCGATGCTGGCCTGCCATTCAATGGCTCTACCGTCACACAAGCCGTACGAGCGATGACACTTGCGTGCCCATTCTTCGAGAGAGAGAGAGAGAGAGAGAGAGAGAGAGATAGAGTTACTCATTCGTCGTCGTCGTCGATCGCGCTCGTGTATTTGCATCAGATCCGAATGCAAAACTTTCAAGGCCTTACGGGCCAAATTGCTTTCATCAACAACACGGGAGATCCGATCGCCATCTACGATGTCCTTAACTTTCGCAACGATAGCGATACCTTGGCCACCATCGGCTCATGGAACTCGTTGTCCGGCTTGAACTTTTCCATGCCGCCAGAGTTCTACGATGGCACAACCACTCCTCCCGGTACCGATACTATCTCTCGCTCGTTCGCTAGCTCTCTCTCTCTCTCTCTCTCTCTCTCTCTCTCGCGTCTGCGTTAGTAGCATGGTACTGATGCCTCGCTATTTGCTCCACCACAAGATCTCGATGTTCGCCCACCATTCGACTATTGGTCGTGCTTCAACGAGGCGCGATATACAGATCCCACAGGGTATGCCGAACAACGATACGACCTCTCGGACCTTGCTGATACTTCCTCGTTCACTCGGTACTCCTTGTCTCCACCAGGAAAACCATCGTACTCGAAGAGCCCGACTTTGGCAACCCCAACAACATCAATGCCTCGTACATTTGCGACAGTACGCTCCATGCCACCCTCCCTTGCGCTCGCATACCATATGGCACAACCATTCACACGTACACGTATTTCGCTCCCAGACTACATTGATTGCAACAACATGAGCGACGAGTGGAACTGCTCAATTTCCTATCCGATCATCTTCATCTGCTTCGGAATCCTCACTGGCATCATGATCTTGATTCAGGCCCTCGTCTTCCTGCCCTTCACCATCATCTTTGCGTACATCAAGAAGAGCACCGCCGTGCACCGCTCGAGCCCTCATTCGTTGATCGTCATGAATATTGCATGCATCATTGGTTACGGAAGTACCTATGCTTGGTACGCAGACACACACACACACACACACACACACACACACACACACACACACACACACACACACACACACACACACACGAGAGAGAGAGAGAGAGACGGGTTGATCATTAACAAGGCCTTCTTGACGACCACCACAGGTACGGAAAACCGCAAGAGGTGGCATGCAACTTTCAGAGTTGGCTGCTTGGAACAGCGGCAGCCTTGTTGATCGGGTATGTGCCATTATGTCCTGAGCTGTACTCTTGGAGCTCCATATCATATTGATATGGCTGACTCAAATTGCTCTACCCAAAACCACAGCTCGTTGCTCATTCGAAGCGCCCGACTCGTGTACCTGTTCTACCGACTCAACCCGAACAAGGAACAGGGCGGCCCCGACATGTGTGCGCCGCACTTTATGATCCTCGCCCTGACGCTCATCATCGTGCCTACATGATATCCTTTGGTAACAACACTGCAAACGCTTGCGTGAGTGTGAGTGTGAGTGTGACTGCTCAATCATGCACTTCAACTGTATGGTCTTCCTTAACTCACTCGAGCACGATCTTCCTGGGAGTCTGGACGCTAGTCAGTACTCCTACTGCAGAGTTGCAATACGTGAGGAGCAAGAACCATTGGGTGTGCCAAACCGGAGGCTTCACTGGCTCTCCCGGCGGCTACGTGTTCTTCTTCGTCCTCGTCGGTGCCTTGGTTCGTCGATTCGCATTCTCGCGCGCGTGCTCTCTCTCTCTCACTAACTCTCTTGCCTTACCTGTTGTAATAACACTCCAGGGTGCCTTGCTGGTACTCGGCTTAATGCTAAGCTACTTGGCACGAAAGGTGAGCTCCAGAAAGTATATGGACGCTCGCGTGGTTCCACTTGCAGTACGTTTTGCTTCGTGCTGCAACTCCTTCTCGCATGCCAATACCTGCTGATCCACACGCTCCTCGCTCGCACAGATCTTCAACCTATTCTTCACGTGCGCCATCGGCATTCCCGTGTACTTTGTGCTGCGCTTCACGGTACCGGTTGCAGATTGGATCATCCGCACGCTCGTCATTCTCTACGGCTTTGGAGCTACGTCGTCGCTTCAGTTCTTTCCGTTGATGTGGCGCGTGATCGTCACCGATCGATTCGCCACCAAGGAGGTCCATTCCACCTCCGGCATGGGCTACAGCGGCAGTGGCAGCGGCAGCGCCAGTGGCAGTGACTCGACCACCATGTCAGGGGCCGGCTAACCCAGACGTCTGGTCGATCCCTTCACGCATTCTCTCTCTCTCTCTCTCTCTCTCACTCACACACACGCCCATACGATGCTAGTTGTTTTGTTTATTCTTGTTTTGTTTTATACCTGTGTTTTGTCGCATTGTGTTATTGGCGTATGGATGTGTGTGGATTCGTGAAGGCGATATGTATTTCTTTCTTTCAACGATGCTGAACGATAGACAGATAGATAGTAATGGATTGCTATCGAACATGATAGTCGCCATAGTAGCCAGATTAGACACAGCTCTCGCGCTCCCCTCGACTGGTGCTGCGCCACTCATCAATGAATGCGTGTACCTCTCGTGAATCCATCTGCCGGAAGCCATCAGAGAGAGGAGTGAGTGTGCGGGTGCTCGCGTTATTCGCTCGTCGCCCTCTCTCGCTCGCGTGTGTCTGCTGTGTTCTACCTCTCGATTCGATCGTGTGCGTGTACGCACTTGTGGTCTCGAGTATGTCACATCCAGGTGTTACTTGCGACGGCTGCAGCGCAAGTAACTTTGGGGGCATTCGCTATAACTGCTGCGTGTGCCACAACTACGATCTGTGTGGCAACTGCGTCGCGCAAGGCGTCACCACGCTCTCGCATCGAGAGGACCATCCGCTGCGACAGATCCTCCCTCAAGGTTCGTGGGACCTCGTTTCTATCTGTGGTCGAAAGGATCCAAGAAATAATAGCGCTGATGATGATGATGATGATGATGATGATGATGATGATGATGATGATGATGATGATGATGATGATGATGATGATGATGATGATGATGATGATGATGATGATGATGATGATGATGATGATGATGATGAT
>Ga0209914_1002751_pt1 | contig 13774 bp, 16 predicted proteins | sample ThiBiot_500_plan_FD_183949 | JGI IMG/M metagenome (GOLD analysis project Ga0209914, IMG submission 183949) | Wastewater bioreactor microbial communities from Cape Town, South Africa - Thiocy_cont_500_plan (SPAdes) | ecosystem: Engineered > Bioreactor > Thiocyanate-remediating > Anaerobic-Aerobic...
CATTTGCCTCTTCTCTCTCTCTCTCTCTCTCTCTCTCTCTCTCTCTCTCTCTCTCTCCCTCTCTCTCTCGCTCTATCTCTCGCAAGCCATGGGTATCGAGACGCCCGAGCTGTATCCGACGCGTGGGAGCTTCCCTGGATGTGAGGCATGTCCGATCTACGCACCACGACGTGTGTGGTTGGTGGTGTTGCTTGGCTTCGGCATGATGATCGGTACGACACACCACGGTCCTCAGCAGGCGCGCGAGATGCCGCATGGTGCCATCCGCCAGAGCTGCCACCTCACACTCGCGCTCTCTCGTCGTATCCTTAAGTGTACTTGATTCGAGTGTGTCTCTCGACGGCCATCATTCCCATGGCAGCAGGTATGTCTCGTGTGCGCGCTCTCTAGCACCACCGACAGCGCGAGAGAGTGCTCATCTCTCTCGCATCTCTCTGACCAATACCGCGTTCGCTCCTCGTAAACATGCATGGCCGCCGTGGCCAACGCATTCTGCCTCGCTCGCTGATCGATCGTGACCTTGATAGAGTTTGGATGGGATGAGACCACGCAAGGATTCGTGTTGTCGTCGTTCTATTGGGGCTACATCTGCACCAACGTTCCTGGCGGCTGGCTCGCTACCAAGATCGGCGGTCGCGTACGTGTGCCTCGCGCCACACTCGTCGTTGGTGCCTCAATGACGCACAACCGCACGCCTCACACTAGCTACAGACGACCTACGGTGTGGGCGTGATCTGGGCAGCGTTGTTCTCGATCCTGACACCGGTGGCGGCGCCAATATTGATCGTGCTGCTGCTGGTTCGATTCACCTGCGGCCTCGGCGAGGCCGTGTCGTTCCCGACCAGCCACGAGCTGCTGTCGCACTGGATCCCGCCGGTCGAGAGGTCTCGAGCAGGTACCGTCTCGATGCTCGCATACTCGCACATGCGCACACACACACGCTTGATCATGACTCGTGCCTTTGACACGCGCAGTACCGTTCGTCTGGGGCGGCGCCGACATTGGCACCATCACGTCGTTGATCGTGTCGCCGTTCATCGTCGAGCACTTCAACTGGCGGTGGGTCTTTGTGGTGTATGCCATGCTGGCGTACATCTGGGCCGTTGGATGGTACCTGATGGTCGATGACACGCCGAGTACGTGCCCTGGCTCTTGCTCTGGATGATGATGCCGCATGGAGACTGACCCAACATCCACAGCCAAGCACTGGCACATCTCACACGAGGAGCGAGAGTTCCTCCAGAAGAACTCGAGCCGCGGTCAGACGATTCAAGTCGAAGACTCTGAGCGAATGACCCTCAAGGACCATGCTGGATCGGCATCGGTTCCAGCGGTTACCGCCAATCTCGAGGAGGCTGCCGTAGCGGCAGGTCCCAAGCCGGTATGCCTCGTTCACGAGACACCACGGCAGTGCACTCTTCTCTCTCACTCTCGCTCACATATCGACCTACAACCTATATATCGTGTGCTTGCTGGTGTGCCGTGCCAGATTCCGTGGGGTGCAATCTTCACGTCGCCTGCGTGCTGGGCCTTGATCTCTGCCAACTTCTGCAGCAACTGGGTTCGCCATCCATCCATCCATCCATCCATCCAGATTGAGCGAGAGCGACTCACGAATTGGCGGTTCGCAACCTGCAGGGCTTCTATGTCTTGCTGTCGTACTCGCCCAAGTGGTTCAATGACGAGCTGGGCTTCGATCTGCAGAGCGCCGGCTTCCTGGCGGCGCTGCCGTACATTGTCAAGTACCTTTTGTCTCAAGCAGGCGGATTCTGCGTACGTGCGCGCGATTGCTGTCCAATCTCGCGAGAGACGATACTCACCCGTGTGCGTGTGTGTATGCACCGCCGCCACTCCAGGGAGACATGATGGTCAACCGCTACCACTTGAGCCGCACCTTTACGCGCAAGTTCTTTGTGTGCTTCGGCTTCCTGGCGCCGGCCATCGCGCTGACCTTCTTGGGCTTCGTGTCGAACACCGTCATCGCCGTTACGCTGATGGTGGTGTCGGTCGGCTTGGGTGGACTGTCGACCATCGGCTGGGGCTGCAATCACATTGACATTGCGCCAGGTACACGGCGTTCCGTTCCCTGCATTTCATTCATTCATTCATTCATTCATTCATTCATTCATTGCATTTCTCACTCTCGTGCGAGTATAGACTATGCTGGTGTGCTGTGTGGCATTGCCAATACCGCTGGCACGATTCCGGGCATGATTGGCGTGTCGGTCTCGGGTGCCTTGCTGCAATGGACCGGCTCGTACGCAGCGGTCTTCATCGTGGCGGCTGCCGTGTACGTGGTTGGCACCGTTGTGTTTGTTGTGTTTGGTACGGGCGAGCGCGTCATCCATTAGTTATGCAGTAGGTCGTGCCCATTGGCATTGCGCAAAGCAATGCGCTGCCGCCATCATCATCATCATCATGTCATTGTCACATAGACCAATGAAAGATCAAGTGAATGTCTTTTGCTCCTCCTCGTCGTCCTGTATTGGATTGCTTGATTGAGGGATAGATGACAGATCGAAAGATAGATAGATTACTTACAACTCCAGGCGAGCATAGCGCTCATCTTGCAGTGCCTTATGCAAGGTCTCGAGCGGCGTCGTAGCTGCGGGTGCCGCGGGAGCGCTTCCGCTAGTCTCGCCCGAAGCCGAGTCGGCCGCCTCGAGAACGGCGTCTTCGGGCGCCTGCAGCTCGGGGTTGTCCATCACGAGCTTGAGCAGCGAGGGCGAGTAGCCCGACAGCAGCATGACGCCGGGCGTGTCGCCCGTGGCCGGGAAGCTGGCCGACGCGTTGACGTTCCAGTACACGATCGTGGGAGGCTCGTAGCCGTGCTCGCGGAACTTGGCGGTGGCACGCTCATGGTTGGTGGAGTAGTTGCCGTCGGCGACATTGAACTCCATGTCGCTGATGACGAACATCTTGTTCGGCATCTGATCCTGCGAGAGCTTCGCCTCGATCGCCTACGTGTGCGCGCGTGTGAGTACGCACGAACGTGATTATTGCGATCGTGGCGATCGTGGCGAGATCAATGTACCTTGTCGAGGATCAAGTCGAGCGCCGCCTGAAAGTTGGTCGAGCCGCCCCACGGAATGCCCCGGATGCAACTGACGCGCTTCAGGAGCGTGTCGCCAACAATCGTCACGAGACGCGGCGTCTCCTCGAACGTGATGACGAGGTTACGGAATGGCTCCTCGGCCAACTCACTGCAAGCACACCACGTCGTCGTCGTCATCGCTGACCGTCATTCGTATGCACTAACAGAGAGCATGCATCCGACTCGACCCGATCCGATGGCGCTCATGGTGCTTCAGAAGTGGACGTACCTGATCAACAGACCGAGCGCGATCGAAATGTCCATCGGCATGCCGCTCATGCTGCCCGACACGTCCGAGAGCACGGTGCAGCGCGACAGCGTGCCCAGCTCGCGCAGGCCGTCGATGAGCACCTTCCACTGGAGCTCGATGACGTAGTCGACCTCGCGCAGACGGCGGCACTGGTTGGTGAGCTCGTGCGGGAACAGCTGCTTGCCCTGGATCTTGACCTTGCCGGCCGCGGCGTCCAGCAGGAACTGCTTGAAGCCCGCCTCGTTGTGCTTCATGAACGCCTTCTTCTGCAGATGCATGCAGCGGCTCGGCACCGAGCTAAAGTTGATCGAGTCCCACTCGCCAGCACACATCTTGCGCTCGGTCACCTGCAGCTTGGCGCGCAGCGGGCCGTGGCACTTGGTGCGCAGCATCTTGAGCGGGCACGGGCTGTCGGGATACAACAACCGTGCCAGACGCGAGGTAACCTTGGAACTCGAGTCGACGCTGTGCTTCTCGGTCGGCACCCACTTGGCGCATAGAGAGACTGTGGTCCACGCACAAACCCGCCGCAAACGCCAGGCATCAGCACGACACATCGACATATGAGCAGTGCGCCGCTACGCGCGTACCCTCATCAGCGCCCTGCTCGAGCAGCGCGAGGTCTCGACGGAGCTGCTCGGCAAAGAGCTGCAGCACGTCCTTCTCGGCCTCGGTTCCGACGAGCGCCAAGAGGTCCTTCCAGGTGCCATAGAACGGCACATGGACCAGGTTCTTCTTGAAGGTCTCGGGGCTGTCGAGAGCAAGCGAGCAAGCGATCGTCAGGCCAGGTCAGGCTGGTTGCTGGCTCACGACCTGCGCGCACGTACTGGTTCTGGAGCAGCCACTTGAGGCTGTGCACGAAGATGGCCTTCTCGCCCTTGCCTCCGCGGCAATCGCGCGTCTGGAAGATCAGGCGCACGCAGTCGATGGGGCTCTCGGCCCACGCAGCAGACAACAAGCGGTCGAGCTCGGGCGTCGCAACGCCGCGCACCGAGCGGAAGAACAGATCCAAACACGCCGAGCCAGCCGAGCTGAACGCAAGGGCGCCATTCTGGGTGAGCGTATCGGGCTTGCCAGCAGCAGCAGCAGCAGCAGGGGGAGTGGCGGGGTCGGCCATGTGTCCAAGCAGGCAGGCGAGTGAGCGTGTACGAGAGGTGCGAGCAGCAGCGGGCGAAGGAACGAGTGAGCGAGCGAGAGCGAGAGAGCAGAAGGGCTTATGGAGTGCGTGCTGTTCTTTTATCGCTGCGCCTTGGCGGAATAAACGAGGATCGGGTGCGTGCGGCCAATCTGGCCACGATATCGCATTCCTTGTAATCTAGGTAATATCTCATTGATTGGATTGGTGGGTTGGATTGGATTGATTGGATTGATAGGATTGAGTGATAGATGGGTATGAACAGCGTGTGCGCGTGCGTCTCTCGATTGAATACGTTACGCGCGTGCGCCATCCATCCATTCGTTTGTTCGCTCGCTCTCTCTTGCTCTCGCGTTCCTTGTCTGCAACGCGGGGGGACTCTCGTTGGGCGACACGGCTTGGTACTCAAACTCACTCGTGGCGAGAGCGGCGGTGTTGGTGTTGGTTTCGGCACCGAGGAGCTACACGATGAGCAAGCGACCGGCCGCGGAGCCTGCGCAAGGAGCAGCCTCGTCCGCCAAGCGCGCCAAGCATGTGCGTCGTCGTCGTTCGGTGCCGCTGGCTCGGTGGATGCGTGTCGCTCGACTCATCGGCTTGTGCGATGCCCGCAGACGCATGCTGAGCCACCAATGCAGGAGGCACCAACTCCGGCGCCTACTGACAAGCGCCGCATCGAGACCGTGTACACAGCCGCCACCGCCGCAAAGGACGCCACGGGTCCGGTCGTGTACTGGATGAGCCGCGACCAGCGATGCGCCGACAACTGGGCGCTGGTGCACGGGCAGGAGCTGGCACTCGCGCAGCACCAGCCTCTCGTGGTCGTGTTCAACATGGTGCCCGACTTCCTCGGCGCCACGCAGCGGCAGTACGGCTTCATGGTGCGCGGTCTCAAGCAGCTCGAGCTCAAGCAGCGCGAGCTCGCGATCCCCATGTTCCTTCTGCTCGGTGAGCCTGCCACCACGGTGCCGGCGTTCGTGGCACAGTACGGCGCCTCGCACCTGATCGCCGACTTCTCACCGCTGCGAATCTCGAAGACCTGGAAGCGTGGCGTCGCGGAGGCGCTGCGGGCCACCAGCTCGCCGTGCTCCTTCCACGTGGTTGACGCGCACAACATCGTGCCAGTCCGCGTGGTTTCGGACAAGCAAGAGACCGCCGCTCGTACCATTCGGCCCAAGATCAACGCGCTGCTCGGCGAGTGGCTGCTGCCGATCCCGCCCACTGTCGCGCAGCACGAGCGTGTCACGAGCTGGGTCGATGAGCAGCTGCGGTCGGGCATCGATTGGACACAGGCCGACGACATTGTCGCACGCCAGGCGGCGGTGCCCGAGGTCGATTGGTTGCAGCCAGGCGAGGCGGCAGCGCACGCGACACTCGAGCGCTTCATCGCGCGCCTGCCGTCGTACCAGCACCGCAACAACCCCGACATCGAAGGCGTCTCGCACCTGTCACCGTACTTTCATTTTGGACAAATTGCTCCGCAGGCCGTGGCGCTCAAGATCAAGGCAATCGGTGCCAAGTCTACGTCCGCGGCGCAAGGCGCAGCGATCGGTACGCGCACATCCATCTCCGTCTCTCTCAATTCCTCACACTGACTTGTGCATGACAGCGGCCTTTCTCGAGGAGATGATCGTGCGCCGCGAGCTGACCGACAACTTCTGCCACTACAACCCCCACTACGACTCGTTCGCCGGCTTTGCCGCATGGGCTCGTGAGACGCTCACCGAGCACGCCAAGGATGCACGCGCTCACCTCTACACCGACCAGCAGTTCGAGGATGCGCAGACCCACGATCCGCTCTGGAATGCGTGTCAGTTGGAGGTACATTGGCAGCAATCAGCGCGCCCTGCTGTCAATGCGTTTGTTTCTCAATCAGTGCTGCACTGTTCAGATGGTGCACCGAGGCAAGATGCACGGCTTCCTGCGCATGTACTGGGCCAAGAAGATACTCGAGTGGAGTGCCTCGCCGCAGGACGCGCTCCGCATCGCGATTTTGCTCAACGACAAGTACGAGCTCGATGGCCGCGATCCCAACGGTACGGTACAGGCTCGCGCCAAACGATGTGGATGTGTGGATTGCATTCGTAACCCGCCAACAACATGTAGGCTACGTGGGCTGTGCATGGGCGATCGGAGGCGTGCACGACATGGGCTTTGGCGAGCGCACGGTGTTCGGTAAGATACGCTACATGAACTACGACGGCTGCAAGCGCAAGTTCCCGGTCGCCAACTACATTCAGCGCATGTACCGCCTTGCCCAGCGCCGAGTGCCGGATCTGAACGCCAAATCCTCCTCTTCCGGTGGCTCGACCAAGATCCCCAAGGCAGCTACCAGTGCCAAGAGTCGCAAGTAAAGAGAGCGCCGTGCATTCTACATTGCATTCTCTAATCGAATCGCATCGAATCGAATAGCGAGCAGCATTCGCGTGCGTTTCCTCATCGAAATCACTAATCTCTCTGCTCTCGATATCGATGAGTTAGTTTGCTCTTCACCCTCTCGCGCTTGCTCACTCACATTCTCAAGACACCATGGCACAAGCGGTGTTGTTCTGGCGTGCGATACATGGAATCTCGGATGATGGCGGTGGAGGAGGAGGAGAGCACCGTGTGCGAGATGGCGAGCTGCTCTCTCTCGATAGCGTGTCGGAGCTCGTTGCGCTACAGCAATTGTGCAGCCAGCTGGGTCCGATGGTCGCACACCGGCTCGCGTCGAGTGAGTTCGAGAACCTCTACAACATTGATCGCTGGTGGTCTGCCGATCTCGGCGACGAGTTCACGTTCGCGACGTCGTTCGTGCCGATCAGCGTGCTCGAGGCCGTCGCCATCGTCAAGTACTACAACTACCACAGCAAGTTCATTCGCGACGAGCGCCTCTCGCATCAAGAGTCGCAGCGTCTCGTGGCTCTGCAAGCACGCATCCAGGATGCCATCACGCCGTTGCTGCAGCGCGACCACTCGACGGCGCACGACTCGAGCGACGAGCCGGGCGTCATGATCCGCATGTCGTGCCGCAGTCCCAAGGACGTTGCGTGGAAGACGTCGCTCATGGACCGGCTGCTGCGGCGCGAGCTTGCGCGAATGCGAGAGCGCTCGCTGATGCAAGTGTTCGATCACCGGGCTGGCGATGGCGGTGCTGGTAGTGACGAGGCCGCCTCAGCTGCCGATCTCGTTCGCATGGACCCGAGCACGGCGCTGCAGAACGACGAGTTCATTGCGTTCTTTCGAGCGCAGCTGCTGGCGCTCAAGGTCGCCGACGCGCGCTCCGTCATGCGCATGCTGACGTCGTCCGAGCGCGTACATTGCGATCTCTCGCAGGCTCTCGAGTGCGAGTGGCTTCGTCGTCGGCCCGAGCAGTATCTCGACGGCGTTCGCAAGCTCGCGGCCGAGAGGGCCACCAACAACGACAACGACACCGAGCCGCCGCCCGACGTTGCTGCGATCGAGGCCTCGATCACCGCCATCAAGCCGTGGCGGCAGTTCTTGGCCGTGCGCCGCTGGCACGACGGACTGCACGTCGCCAACGAGTTCCGTTGCTTCGTGTACGGGCGCTCGCTCACGGCCGCGGCACAGTACTACTACACGCTGTACTTTCCGTTCCTGCACCTGAACCGCGACACGGTGCTGCGCAAGCTGCGCGAGTTCGTCGAGCGCTACGGCGAGCGCATTCCATTCGAGCACTGCGTCATCGATCTGGCGCTCGTACCGAACGCCGGAGCGCCATCGGTCGATTCGTTGCAGTCGCACGCCGAGTACGCCGAGTGGTACCGCGAGGCGCGCGTCATCTGCATCGAGATCAATCCATGGGGCCGCTTCAGCGACGCTGGCCTGTTCGACTGGACCGAGGACCATGAACTGCTGCACCGCACGGCTACCGATGATCTCGCGGCCGTCGTGCCCGAGCTGCGGCTCGCCAAGGCGCCGTTGCCATACTGTCCCATGGGCTCGGAAGTGAGCGACAATCTCGCCAGCCAGGCGGCGGCCTCGATCAGCACCGGCACGAACGCGGCGCTCTCGTGTCTCGACCAAGCTCAGCAGCGCAGCTTGTGGATGGAGTTGGCCAGCAACACAACTGCCTCATTCGACGACGACGCTGATGACGACCGCGCCATCGACGAGCAGCTGGCACGTACACTGGCCGATCGACAGGGCCCGAGCGAGGCGCAGCGCATCAACACCACGCACCGGTTCATCCTGCAAGACAGGAACCTCCTCAAGATGATGGACTACTCGCTCAAGCGCAGCTTGCTCCGCAAGCAACTATGACACCCTGCCCACTTGTACTCCAATGAAATGAACGGCTGACTGTGTAACTCTTGAGAGAACAAACAAACTACGTGAGCATTTCGTATTGGCTTGATTGAGGCAGACGGTGCACCAATGCACGCCCAGCAGCAGCAGCAGTAGTGCGATACATATTACTGCTGTTGACGCGCTTTGCGGCGCTCCAAACGCTTGAGGTACGCCGTGACGTCGCTCGGCAACACGCAGTAGTCGGGCTGGATTGGACCCGACATGATGCCACGCTGCTCCAAACGGCACGCATGCTCGATCAAACGCGTCTGAGCAGCAGTGACGCTGGTGACGGCCTGAGGCGACCACAGGCGCTCACCGACGGCACAAGCACGAGGCCACACACGCGAATCGTAGTTGACACCGTTCACTTGCTCACCCCACATACTGCAACGAACGAACGAATGAACGAGTGAGTGGCGTGAGTGAGTGAGTGAGTGAGTGAGTGAGAGGCTATCGAGAGTGTATCAACGTACGCAGCCTCACCACCAAGAACCAACGCCAATTGTTGCGGAGAAGCAGAGAGACCATTGTACGGATCGTTCTAGCATCATAAAGCGTGAGTCACTCGAGAGTCACTCGAGATGCGATTGATATACATACACCATAGAAGGTCTTCCAAGTGTCGACCCATTGTGACACCTCCTGACCCGGAATCGGGACTTGGTTGTTGAGGTAGTTGCCGTAGGCCGTGATGGCGCGGTAGCCGGCTTTGATGATCGAGTTCAAGCTGGCGGCATTGTCCCACACCTCGATGATCGAGTTCTTGTTCAACGTGATGCCGCTGTCAAAGAGATCCTCCCACACGACGGTCGTGCGGTTGTTGGCCGTCATGATTGGAGCCACTTGGTTCTCAAAGTACTGCAAGAGTTGTTGCGCGTTCGCGATGCCATGCGACTTCATCCAAGACGTAATGCTGGAGTCTACACGCGCGCGCGCAGTTGCAAACGTGAGTGAGTGAGTGTCAACTCGATATCGCAGGTCTCACTGTAGGATCGAGAGGGAGATATGTGAACCTTGCATCCAGCAACCAGTAATGACCTCATCGCCACCAATGTGCATGCAGTAATCGGGCGTCAAGGAGGCCATCTGCGCAATGATGGCCTGAATGACCGAGTAGGTGAAGGGCTGCGTCGGGTCGAGCGGAATGTTGTTAATGTTGCTGGCGTACGAGGGACACACGGCCGTGAGGTTCGAGTAGCCCTTGCCCCACGAGTACGCGTGGCCGGGCATGTCGAACTCCATGACGACGCGGATGCCGCGCTCGAGCGCGTACTGCACGACGTTCGCAATGTCGGTCGGGTCGTAGGTGGCGGTCGGCGCCCAGGCGCCCTTGTTGGCGAGCTGCGGATAGGCGTCGATCTCGACCGGGAACGACTCGGCGTCGACCGCGTGCCAGTGCAGCGTGTTGAACTTGGAGTACGACATGGCGTCGAGCGTGCGGTAGATGGTGTCGACCGAGAGGTAGTGGCGCGCCGTGTCGATCAGCAGACCGCGCCACGCGAAGCGCGGCTGGTCGGTGACCGTGAGCGGCGTCTGCGTGATGGCGTACGTCATCGAGTTGGCGTCAAAGTCCACCAGCTGCGAGAAGGTCTCGAGGCCGCGCATGGCGCCAAAGATCGTGGCGGCGCTCAGCGTGGCGCGCGTGCTCGAGCCCGACGTGACCGAGAGCGAGTACGACTCGTCGACGCCGAGCTGCAGGTTCTGCGAGTCGCTCGACACCGTGACGTTAAGCGTCGCCAGCACCGGAGCGCCCGAGCGCGTACCGCTCGACGCGAACGGGAACAGTATCTGCGTCTGGTAGCGCTGGATCGCGGCCTGCAGCACGGTCGAGCTCGACGAGGTCGTGATCTTGAACTGCGTCGCCGACAGCGACACGACCGAGTTGCCGGTCGTGAGAGCGTACGGCAGCGGCCACAACGTGAAGGCCATCGCTAGATGCGATGCCAGACACACGCCAACCACCAAGGCGCTAACGTACAGCCACGCAGTTGAAGCCTTCATGATGGGGATGAGGAGGAGGATACGCGAGCAAGCGAGCAAGCAAACAAATGAACAGCGGGTGTTTTCGTGGTGGAGTAGAGAACGCACCAGAGCGACGGAAACTGGCACTCACCCTCCGACGATGCTGTTTTCTCACTTTCTGAGAGCGGTACGCCGCTTCCTCAGCGAGCCTCCGTTCCGCGTGCACGGCGCTATTCGCATTTCCTTCGCATTCATTCCCTCGCTGCCCCGCCACTCGCTGCATCTCTCCCGCCGTCGCTCTCGTCCGCGAGCGTACCGGAACGCACCGGAGCTCGTCGATCTCGCACCTCTGTGTGTGCACACGGGTGTGAGGATGCCGTGGGTGATGCAGCAGCCCTCGTCGGCTGGATTGCAGCCGCACGAGCGATGGGTCGTCGTGGCCGAGAGCGAGTTCTTCCTGTGGTACCAGAAGGTCGCGCACACGCATCTCGAGGGCGGAAGCCCGCCGCTGCCACGACCGGAGCTCGTGTGTACGTGCTCGGTGACGTACGCGCCGCGCCGTGTCGTCTCGCCGCCGAAACCGATCGATATTCGCCGTGCAACCAGCGGCTGGGACACCTACAGGCGCAGCAGCGCCGCTGTGCCGACCTCGACGTCCAACACGACCTCCTCGAGCACGACCGCGAGCTCGAGCGCGAGCTGGAAGAAGAAGAGCTCCGTCTCGGGTCGCTCGTGTCGTGCGTGTCTCCTTGCATCGCTCGCGCGCATCCGCTACCGTATTGTCGAGCCGACGATCACGGGCTTCGTCATTGCAACGAGCGAGGGTCGCGACGAGTCGCAGCAGCAGTGGGACTACCTCCTGGCGTCGGTCGAGCCGCTGCTGCGCATCACGCGCCAACACGCCGCGGCGTTCGAAGGCTCTGCCGCCGCAGCCTCGCTCTCGCTGCGCGATTGTCTCTTGATGAAGCTCATGGCACTCGTTCGTTCGGGCACCTCGCTGGTGGCGCACAGGTACGTCGCTAGCTCTCGGGAGAGCGTGAGGTCTCTGCTGCTGACTCTCGCGATATCGCTCCAGCCACCACGCCGAGGACGAAGCGCATTCGAACACGATGCAGGCCTCGCCGCTCGATCTCGCGAGCCTCAATGGCGTCGGAGTGCCGCCTCACGTCGGCACGATGGCGACCACGTCCATGTCGTTCCAGCCGCAAGCGTTGGATCGAGAATCGCTCGCGTCTGCCGACGGCCTCTCGGGCGCCTCGGTCGCCAGGGCGCTCGTGCACGAGCTCGGCAGCAACGGCGACTCGACCTCGGCGCCGCAGCTGCTGTTCGCCACGGCACGCGGAACGCCCGGCGAGCACGGCGAGTCGCCGTCACACGGCCGCCTCGTCAAGCGTGTGCCGTCTGCCATGACGCCGGCGTCGCACTCGCTCGAGCACGAGATTCCGGCTTCGCAGGAATGGTTCGGCGCCACGTTCGGCGTCCACGAAGAGACCGTCGTCGCTCGTACGATGCACCACGCCACTCCACTCCCAATCGCATGATGGTATATGCTGTCGACACTCACACGCTCGTTGCTCGATAGATCGCGTGTGTGCGCTGCAGAAGGACAGCGGCAACAACCACGGGCGGCTGTTCCTCACGATGCGCTTCGTGGCGTTCGCCGGCTTTCGATCGGTGGCCAAAGTGCGCGCCTCGAGCGCCGCTGCGTCGGCCTCGCAGCTGTCGAACCACGACTGCTTCCTCAAGAAGATCCTGCTGCCGACTCGTGCTTGCATCGACATTCTCAAACCCGACGACAATACCATCGTGCTAACGACACAGCGAAAGAAGGTACCACCTGCCTGTGTGTGTGTGTGCCTGTGTGTCGTCACCCGCTCGCTCACGAGCGCTAACATTGGCGACATTGCTGTCTGACGGCAGATTACGTTCACTGATCTCGATGATGCGAACGACTTCCACACGACACTCACGTCGTTGTGGCAGGTACGCCAGTGGCTTCCTCCTGCCTCCAGCAACATCGCAGCAGCAGGCTCACTCTTGTCTGTGTATGTGTGGTGGGGCACGCACAGGCGAGCATCAACGAAATCCTTGCCAAGACCAAGTCCATCCAGGCTCTGACGGCCAACGCGGCATTGACTCTGGTCGGGCGTCTGGCGTCTCCTTCGGCGCCGAGCGTGCGCGCCACGGTCGCCATCGGCGAGAGCACGCCGCTCGGGAGCTACTCGCGCTTCGCCGCGGCGGCCTTGAGCAACTCGACCGACGTCACGGCGCCCGATCGCGGCATGAGCTCGTCGCCGAAGCTCGCGCCGGCCTCGAGTCCCTCGAGCACGGCGGCGGCGCCCGAGAGCGAGCCTCCGCCGCTGCTGCTCGACCGCAAGATCCTGCGCAAATCGCTCCCGTCGAGCTCGTTCATGGCCTTGACGCAGCACTTTCACTCGATGCGCGTCGCCGTGCGCCAGCGACGTACGTCGCGCAAGAAGCAAACGGCCCGCGTCGAGCAGCTCGGCGACTGCGAGCCCAACATGGTCGGCGGCTACGACCTGGCGTACGACAGCGATGCCAGCGACGGAACTCCATCGCGCGACGGCTCGCTCAGCAAGAGTGGCTCGCGCTCCTCGAGCCTCGAGCTATCGGTGCCGCGCGGAGAGACCCACGCGCACCCGCTGATCGTCGGGCGCCATTACTTGCCGCTCCATCAGCCGCCGCCCGAGATCAACGCGCCCGAGCCGTGTATCTTTTGGAAGGATCTGTCGGACTCGCGCTACCAAGGCAACTTTCTCGTCTCGCGACAGGCCATGTTCTTGTATCACGCCGACCAACTTGGCCGCGAGCTCACTGTACGTGCAATGATCAACCAGCAACCGCAAAGAGCGAGCGAGCGAGAGTCACTTCGTACTGATTCGAGATTGGATGTTGGATGTTGGATGCCATCTACTAGATCCTTGTACCCTATTGCGAGATTCACGACTTGCAAGAGAGTCCGGTCGCATTTCGTGGTGGCGACAAGACGGTGGAGATCTCGCTCATCAGTAGCCCAATGGTA
>Ga0209914_1002761_pt1 | contig 13741 bp, 11 predicted proteins | sample ThiBiot_500_plan_FD_183949 | JGI IMG/M metagenome (GOLD analysis project Ga0209914, IMG submission 183949) | Wastewater bioreactor microbial communities from Cape Town, South Africa - Thiocy_cont_500_plan (SPAdes) | ecosystem: Engineered > Bioreactor > Thiocyanate-remediating > Anaerobic-Aerobic...
CCACCCATCGAGTTCATACCACCAATACCGCCTATCATTGGATTCATACCACCAAAACCACTCATCATTGGATTAAAATTGCCGATTCCACCGACGCCATTCTGTTGTATTAAATTTTGTAATGCATTCGCTACACTATTCGGTACATAAATCATACGTATTTTAGGCCCATTGAAAGCTGGATCTAATGCTGCATTGAAACCAGCAGGATATATGCCACCGTATTCACGAAGACCCTGCTGACCATAGCCATAGAGAGGAGATGTTGTTGTTGTCATTATCGGCGTACTCGTATAGCCATATCCTAAAACGTATCCTCCTCCAATAGGTCGATAAGCTGAACCATAATTTTGAATTCCATCGTATTTATAATAAGGATCATAACCGGCACCGTAATTAGCTAGATTTGATCCTTTTGTACGTACGTTGCGGTTACCCATATTATTTATGCAGCTATATATATGAAAATAATGATGTGAAGATGAAAAGAATTTATCTATTCAATTGTAAGTAGAACATATAAATGTATTGCAAGAAAATATGAAAAGATTCTCTTACCTTCAATTCAACGCAGTAAGAAGTAGTTCTACTGATAGGTATAGACAAGCAACTATATTAAATGAATGACTAAAGTACTTCTATACATGTACAAAAAATTCATCAATTCTCTCTGTGATCAATCGACCGCAGCCGAATCATATCATTATAGAGACAACGAGGGAAGAAGGGAGAGAGAGAGAGAGAGAGAGAGAGAGAAATATTATTTTAAACAATTTAACCATGTACACTTCCTTGTATAGTGTGTTTGCCTCCGGACAAACTTACTGATTCTTTTTTTTTCTCTTTTTTTCACTTAATTTAATTGCCCTTCAGTCAGTTTTTTACAGCTATCAATAATGACCTTACGTATTCTCAGATGATGAATGCCCCTTCAAGACCTTGCTTATTTATTTATTTGTCTAATCAAATCATTATTTAAAGATATCAAATACATGTCGTATTCGCCGTTCAATAATAGCATATACAATCATATGTGTAGCGTCGGCTCATTGCACATATGTTATTAATATGGCCGTCTTTCCTTGTACCTATTATTTATTAAATTTATCAATAAAAAAAAACCGAACGTCCTTCAATATGAACTCGAAAGAAAATATACTTTAACATCCGTACTACATTCTTGAGAATAAAATATTCGGCAATATTTAATAACTGTAGATATAATCATTATTTCTTTTATATTCGTCTTTTTTCTTCTCATTTATGCTTAATGTCTTTTTATACCGAACTCTATTTGCTGATGTCCATCTTTCATAGTGTTGAGAATTCGCAAGGCAAATGTACACATTTCTACAGTGAAGTTAGGACATCATATGATAACCTTCATTTTATATTCGTTTTTTTTTCTCATTATTATATGATCACCTTTATTTACATAAACTCAGAGAATATAGTTTTTTTCTCCTTACAATCAATCATATAAATAAACAATCACAAATCTTCGTTGTGACTGTCAAAACATTAAAAACATCAAATCGATTATTTTTTTTCGACAATAAATAAAATATTTTTCATTTTGACATATGTTTACTTGAAATAAATACGAAAAGACACCTGACAAAACCACATAGTCAAACCAATATTTCTTTTCATGCATCAAAATGTAGACCGTAGAAAAAGAAAAAAGTTAAAAGGTAATCAGATTTATGAATACCTATACGTATCCATTAAACCATGTCGATACCTTTAGAAATGAATAAAATATATCATTGGTTGTGATTTGATTTCGAAATATTTTTTTTTATTTATCTATTTACTCAATCAAAAAAAATTATCAAGGACAATAATATAAACTAAATATACGCAAAGAGAAAAAAAACAAAAAAAAGATCAGCACAAAAATGTTTGAAAGAATGATGCTCTAAAATCTGAATTAACAAGTGAAGCATGACATGCTTCAAATAAAATGAAAACAAGCATTTTAAATTCTTTGTAAAGAAGAAAAAAAAAGTCTACCGATAATGCCGAAAACAATTTTTTGCATTTATCACAATGCGTACATGAGAAAACTAGTTAGTCGCTTGTTTTTTTTTGTTGAAAGATATAGAAAAGAAATCCATTTGGACTATTGTTAAATGACAGATAGAACTTTTTTTATGAGTCCAGCAGCAAGAAAGAAGAATAAAGCAAGATGTGTCTACACAGCAAAAAAAGTGGAAAAGTAAAAGAAACAAGTGTCTAATAGTTGATGTTGCTAAGATTTTTAGTTAGGTGCTGGAAAGCAGCAGCAGATCATACGACCACCGGCAGCTGGTTGTGGTGGTGGTGGTGGAGCATATACTGGTGGTGGTGGTGGAGCATAGACTGGTGGTGGTGGTGGAGCATATACTGGTGGTGGTGGTGGTGGAGCATAGACTGGTGGTGGGGGTGGAGCATAGACTGGTGGTGGGGGTGGAGCATAGACTGGTTGTGGTGGTGGAAGACAGACTGGTGGTGGTGGCGGTGGTGGAAGACAGACTGGTGGTGGTGGTGGTGGAGGTGGAAGATAAACTGGTGGGGGTGGTGGTGGTGGTGGAAGACAGATTGGTGGTGGTGGTGGGGCATAGACTGGTTGAGGAGCAGCAACTGGTTGAGGAACTGGGACAGGAACTGGAACTGGAACAGGTTGAGGAACTGGGTAAGGTTGTGGAACTGGTACTGGTACTGGAACAGGTTGAGGAACTGGATAAGGTTGTGGAACTGGTTGAGGAACTGGGTAAGGTTGTGGAACTGGTACTGGTACTGGTACTGGTTGAGGAATAGCAACTGGTTGAGGAGCTGGGGCTGCTTGTAATTGTACGTATGGTTGTGGTAATGGTGCGGCAGCTGCTGCAAATGAACGTTGAAGACCAATTGGAGCGCCAGTGATTGGACAAATAGGACCTGCAGATGCACCGTATGATGGTGCAGGTGCATATGATGGTGCAGGTGCATATGATGGTGCAGGTGCGAATGATGGCGCAGGTGCGAATGATGGTGCTGGTGCGAATGATGGTGCTGGTGCGAAGCCACCTCCGTAACCACCACCAAATGATGCACCTCCGTAACCACCACCAAGTGATGCACCTCCGAAGCCACCACCGAGTGATGCACCTCCGCAACCGCCGCCGAGACCGCCTCCGTAACCGCCGCCGAGACCACCTCCATAACCGCCGCCGAGACCGCCGAGACCACCTCCGAGACCGCCGAGACCGCCTCCGTAACCGCCTCCGTAACCGCCTCCGAGACCTTAAAAGAGAGCACGTCATTTTACAGTGTGCGATGCTACAAAAATGAATACATACCACCGCCATAAGAAGATAAACCGCCGAAGCCGCCGCCCATAGATTATTCACATATCAAATCGTCAGTTACACTTCAATGATTTCATACTCGTAGAATAGAAAAAGAAAAGATGCGTCGGTTTATTTTCACCATGATATGACACATACGCGTTGACGCAAAATACGAATAAATTCTCAATGGTAAACCGCCGCCATAACCTAAGAGTTACAGCAAAAATTGCATTCTCATATTTTTAGACTGAAAATTATCTTACCACCGCTGAATCCACCAACTGGAAGACCGCCTCCGAAACCACCTCCGAAACCACCTCCTGAAGCGCAGCATGGATTGCCTAGACCGCTAGAAACATGAGAAACGAAATTGTCTTTAGAGCATCTATTTTCTTTTGTTTTAAATCAATGGTCTTACGCGCCACCACCTTGTGGGATGAAGATAGCACGAACTTTAGGTGCAAGACCATATGATGGTCCAATTGGTGCGATTGGTGCAGCTGGAACGACAGCAGTTGTGAGGTATCCAGTGTATCCACCGGTTGGATAATAGCCACTATAATATTCTAATCCACCATATGGATCATAGTATCCTGTTCCGTAGCCTGGAAGGCCACCAACTGGAGTTTTCGATTTACCGCTTCCCATTTTATATTGTATATATTAATATAATATGAATCGAGTGCCTAAAAGAAAATATAAACAGATTAATGTGATGATTCTACAATGATAAAACTAGTAGCATCTTGACTATAGATAAATATAGATCGGGATGCTTTTCGTAACCGTAATTTCGTGCACTTCACTTACTTTTATCCAAGTGACGACTACGACGATTGTCGATCTCAAGTAATCGATACAGCGTAAATGTTACAGATTTTATAGGTAAGCGGTTTCACCTTAACTACTTAGACGATAATAAGAAAAAAGAGAGAAAAAGAGAGAGAAAAAAATAGAGAGAGAGACTATTTTGCTGAGAAAAGAAGCGGCGACGGTTGGCCCTTATTTTGAGGACGGCGTTGATCGGTAAATACAATTGGTTTATCATGTTTATTGCCTAGTCGTCCGTGCACTAGTCAATGACGCGTACAAAAAAAAAGAAGGTTTAATGATGGTAATGATATAAAGACAAAAAACGCATGTTTTTCACTATTAACCATGGCCGTTTTATTCAATATCCTATTGGAGAGAACAAAGATAAATCTCTCTTTTTCTACAATAGACATTCATGGTCGACGAGAAAAAAAATTATATTCGCTATCGACGTGTATCGTTGTCATTGATTAAAAAAAAAGATGATTAGCTGTAGTTAGAATAGATAGATTGAAATATCGCGATTAACCTTGAGTTTGTTTTTTGTTGATGATTTACGGCAATGATCTATCCTCGAATATGTTTTGATCTATCTCAAAAAAAAGATGAAGAGAGAGAGAGAGAGAGAGAGAGAGATGGAGAAAAAAAAAGATATTCATTGGGAAAATTATTGTTTTATTTTATAATTAGCAGTCATCACTCTTGTGGTTTTCTCATTATTCATTCATAAGAGGTATAAACCCAATAATTTCAAGGTCGAAATACAATCATCATTTGAAATAAAATAAATGAAATGTACTGTTTAGTCATTATTTTTTAGAAAAAGCTATATTTTATATCTAAATTTAAACTAATTTTCGAGTGCAAATCTGCTTATTGTAAGCTTGTTTGATATAAATGCGGTTTTATCTATATGGAAAGATGCAATCATTACGTTCTAGTTTATGTCATTAAGCTTTTAGAATGTCGAAAACTCGGTACAAAATTGAGTGAACAAAATTTGTCGAGATAGTATTCGTTTTTCTGCTTTGAATACGCATAACATTCTTCTGAAGCATAGAATTGCAATAGAAAGTGTTGATCTCCATAACATATTTCACACTTTTTTTTCTCCATGTTTTTTCATTATAAAAAGTACATTTAAAGAATGATTTCTTTAGATATTTCTTTTTCTCGTTGCTTTTCATTCATACGAAATCATTCACATAGTCATTTTTTTTTATCAATCTCTTCGTATTACATCTACTTATCGCGAATGCAAACTAAGTTGAGGGGTGAGCATCCCACGGTTGACTGCTTCACACCGCAACGTATATGCCACGTAACCGCGCACTGTCGTCTTTTTTACCCTTGCTCGTATCGATCGATTTTTTCGTTTTTTTTTCACACTAGTTTTATTCTCTCTCTTTTCGTGTCTCTTTTTTTTCTCCTCTCGGTTTTTTACGCTTGCATATTTTACATTCGATACACAATACTGCGCACACAATCAATCGATCACTTATTCAGCTTTCAAATAGATACGATAAAAAGCGAATAGAGATTCTCGTTTCATACATTTATCTTCTTTTTTGATTTTTTCTTTGTTGAATACAGACATATTCATTCATGTAGATATATATGCACATATATACCTAGAGATATATCTTATAATATTCACATTAATATTGCTCATTTGCGCCCGTTTTTTTTGCCTTTCTCCCTCTCTCTCTTTCTCGCGCGCGCGCATGTCCTCTCTCTCTCTCCCTGCCTCTTCTCTTACTCTTTCTTTATTGTCCTCTTTTTTTGTGTTCGTCAGATATTACAATCAGTTATACATAGATCAACGACCATAACAAGTGCGAAAAAAACTGCATAAAGGTTAGTTATATCCACTCTTGCGCGTGTATTGTCAATAAGACGATTTTTAAGTACAAATCTTGTTTTTAGAATGGGTGGAAGCAAAAGTAAAAATCAAGCTTTGTACGGAGATCCATATTTGAACGCGTGAGTTCACTGTAAAGTTTACTTATTTAACAAGTATTTCATTTCATTTAGATATGGACCTAGTTATGGTTACGCAGGCCAACCAGGACTTGCTGGTTATGGTGGTCCAGGTTATACCTATACAACAGCCGGAGCCGTTATTCAAGAACCATGGGCTGTAACCCAATGGACTGAATACTACGTTCCAACAGTCGGCGCACGTGCTAAGCGTCCAGTTATCTATGTTGCTGCTCCATTACCAGCTGCTGCTGCCAATCCATGTGCTGGTTTCGGCGGAGGTTTCGGAGGCGGTTTTGGAGGTGGTCTCCCAGTGGGTGGTTTCGGAGGTGGTCTTCCAGCTGGTGGCTTCGGAGGTGGCCTTCCAGTTGGTGGCTTCGGAGGTGGTCTCCCAGTGGGTGGTTTCGGAGGTGGTCTTCCAGTTGGTGGTTTCGGCGGTGGTCTTCCAGCCGGTGGCTTCGGAGGTGGCTATGGTGCCAATCTCGGGTATCAAGCTTTACCGATGATGACCGTTGCCTACGGTGGTGGTATCCCACCACCAGGTGGATTTGGTGGATGTGGAGGTTTAGGTGGTGGCTTACCACTTTTTTAAAACCTAATAAACTAATTTTCTTTTCTACGCCACAAAAAAAAGTACGTTTTCTTGTTCAATTCTACTTTGCGCAGATTCCATTTTCACGTTTTTCTTGTTGACGCGTTTCTTTATGTGTCTGTATGTGTGAATATCTACATCTATTGGACATTTGAAAAATCTTTTCTCTCTTTTTCTTTTTTCTATTTCATTCGTTTCTTTCTTTCTCTCGATCTTATAATACACCTAGTGATTATTATCATTGAATTTTGCTTTTTTCTTTTCGTAGTATTATTTTATGATTCTTGCTTCTCATTCGTATTATTTTAGTGTATGTGTTTTGCGTATATTTGTAGTTCACAAGTGAGAGAAAGAAACGAAAATAGAAAAACTTATATCATTCAGGCGAATTATAGAATAGCTTTATTTATATTTTGTGTCCTTTTTTTTCATTTATTTACAAACAGGATAATTTCAATCGAATAACCACAAGAGCAAAAAAAAATATATCTGTATGACTCATCCTCTGGTTTACATTACAAGATAAACTACAATCTATCATCGACGTTGACGTCTATTCAAATGATTTTGACTTTTCAATTCGATTAATATTTCATAATTGAAAAAGAAAACAACAATCCATCAATCAAAGTGAAACCCATGAGATTTCCCGATCGATGTTTTTCTTTTCTTTTTCGAAACTAAAAACTTCAGTTAAGTCAACTCATCTCATCACTTCTTTGCGTCTTTGTAAACGTTAATTAGTTGCAACCTTGAATAAATTATAGTAAAAAAATAAACATATTGATTCGGCCGTAAGAAAGAAGGTCATTGATTATATATCAATGAGAAAAAAAACGTAACGGCGTCTGTTAGCAAAAAAAAAGAAAATTATTCGACTGTAACGAAATGCAATTTGAAGATTCTTTTTTCTCTTATTCATATTATCATATCTATCAATCGCTAATGACAAGGAAAAATTTGACGGTAAATAAACGTAAATATATTTTTTTCTTCGTTTAAATGAAACAACAACAACAACGACATATCATAAATCAAAAAATAAATTAAAATAATATGTTCACAAAATATCATTTCGAAAGAAGAAAAATGAAAAATTTGACTAGATTGAAAATGTTTGACAACAATGAGAGATTAAAATTCAGTTTGTTGAAAAATTGATTTACATATTCACTGACAAGACAACAGATCATTACAAAACAACGAAAAAACTATATTGTCGAAAGAGATTCTTTAAGAACTGATTAAAGACGATGTACTGCCTGATAGAAGTCGTTGAGTATCATTAATAAATCGTTGAGAACTATGCCAAAAACCATAGAATCCATAGATTAAAAAGCCTAGATATAATCAAATAAGAAATACAGTTAAAAAAAACGATCCTTCGTTTGAACAATTCTCATTTACCGAAGACCATCCAAACGGCAAATCGTATCCAAGTTGCGGGCGATAGTTTCAAAATTAAATATGTATTTATCAATACACTGAATATCGGAATGTACGGAACGAGTGGTGTCTGATAAGAAGAAAAAAAAAGATAAGAAAATTGAAATAGTCAATTAACAAACTTGATGAAATGTTGCCTAGAAAACAAAATCAATTATTTTTCTTTCTTTTTTCAAAACTTTTTTAATTGACCTCGAAGTATGTTGTTTTGTCTGCTCTTGGTTGTCGAGCAATGGCTGTAATCAGGAGGATTTCAGTGAGAAAAAAACAACTGAATAGAATGACAGTTCCCGATTCTTTCGCAGCAAGACGATGACCAGCAAAGATTTGTATTGCACAAACAATGAAACCATTGATAACTATTTTTAAAAAAATATGAAATCAAATCTTGTTTTCGAATAAATTCGATTATTTTATACTTAGTAAACCAATAAGATATTTAGTAATTTTTGCTGAATAAACAGTTGGATGAGAATATGTTGGTCGAAATAATTCTCGGAAAAACGATGGATTATCCGGCGTATTTGAACGTAACAGTGGATCGTCAATAGGTTGATAACTAAAAATCGAAATCAAAGAATTTCCATTTGTGCTTTTGTTTTCTACCGTAGAAATAAAACTGAAATCGAAACTAATGAATATGCAAGTAATGTTCCAATTGACATCATTTCAACTAATTTCTTTATATCAAACATTAATGCCATCAGTGCTAGAGACAAAAAATGAATATTTGACTGTTCTTTGTCGAATGTCTTTCCTACCAGAAGCTATTCCGCCGAGAATTGTTGCAACAATTGGCGTTTGTAAACGTGGATGAATCCATGAAATAAATCGAAAGATTAAACCATCGGCAGCAATCGCATAGAGAACACGTGGTAAAGGCAAAAGCGAACCGAGTAATGAAGCAAAAATGCCTGAAAATAAAATTTTCCGTTGTTTTTTTTTTTCGTCAAATTTTGTGAAACTGACCAGTCAATGCTCCAGCACCGATTATGTATTTAAATGCTGGCAATTGAACATAACGAAATGCTTCAGGAAAAACGGCATCAGGATTTAGTAAATAATAAGGTACCTGAACAAATAGAATCGTATGTTTTCTTTTTAAAATCTACGTCTTTTCCTCTACGTCATCGTAGCATATGGAATAGAAATTTCTAAAAAAAAGGAAAAGAAATCTTACCATCAATGTGATTATGATTGATACGGCACAATAGATGATCGAACAGACGAGTAGTGTCAAACAGATTGACATTGGAATTGCTCGTTGAGGATTTTTACTTTCTTCGCCAGTTGTAGCAACAAGATCGAAACCAACGAACGCATAGAAACATGTTGCTGCTCCGGCTAATGTACCTTCGATACCGAATGGAAAGAAACCACCTTTACCAACATTATATGTCACATTTGTTAGATTTCGAATTTCATTTGGTGATATATGCCAATTATGTCCATGAATCTTTGTTAAACCAACAACAATGACGATTGTTATTACTGTTAAATTGACAAACGTAAAAGCATTATTCAATACAGCTGATTCTTTGATTCCCACAATTAGAAAAACTATTTAAAAAAAAAATTAGACACAAATATATATTGATTTCCTTGATTTAAATATAATTACGCGTTATGACCAAACATAATGTCATGGCGAATAGATCAGCATAGGGTGCAAACGTTTCGGAATGTAGTGGAAAATTTTTTGTAAAATAATCTTTCATGACGAAATTTATCAAGGAATCAAAATATGCACTTAACGCTCGAGCTGTACTAGCGGCGCCTAATAAAACAACAAAAAAGAAACAAATTATTTTCTTAAAAATTTGTCATTCGACGAACCTATTACGTATTCCAGGATCATATTCCAGCCTAAATAATAATAATAATAATAATAGTTTTTCATGGTTTTTGCTCTTACCGATGATGAAGGCCATAATTTCACCGACGCTCACATAGGTATACGTGTATGCACTACCAGCACGCGGCGCCCGTGAACCAAATTCAGCATAGCAAATACCTTGAAAATACAAGGAGAAAAAAACAGAATAGATAAAAAATAATAAATCAATTTCAAATACCAGCAAGAACTGATGCAATGGCAGCAATAAGAAAACTAAGAATAATCGATGGTCCAGCTGTTTCATGAGCAACCTGACCGGTTAGAATGTATGTTCCTGTTCCCAAGGTTGAACCAATACCTACAAACATGTAAATAGTAAACAAATCATTTTGATAGATGTTTGGTTTTTTTTTTACCTAATATTGTTAGATCAAATACGGTTAAACATCGTCTCAATTGAGACGTATGCATCGATTCCGTGTCATAAGTTTTCTTTCGTGTTATGTTCTCATAAAATCGATGAAGAAAACTCGACATTACTGTCTTTTTGTATTGTCAATCTTTAAAAAAGAAAAACAACAACAACAACAACAATTCTCAACATCGTTTTTTTTAACCGTTTGATCAGTTTCTAATTTCTCATAAATATTATTATTGTCCTTGTTCTTTTTCCCTCGCTCTCTCTTATTCCTACTCGTATTAGAAATGTTCTAATTGAATGTGTGAGAAAGAATTCCAAACAGAACCGAAAAATTCTCTATCTCTCCGAGAACCCATAATTGCTAGTTAATATTATTATTTGCGGCTATAAACCATATAGAAAAGAACGTCTAAAGATGTCGTTATAGATAAGGAAACACTTCTGGGATTTTCCCAAGACATTTTATTGAATAAAAACAATCAAGATATTTTACAAATAGAATGTCGATTTAATCGTTATGATAAAAAAATTTTCAAAGAAACATTCGGAAATATGCTTTCGAAAGAGATCAATGATATAGATAGCTATTGATTTTTTTTCTTCTTCTTCTTCTTCTTCTCTTTCTTTAATCAATGTAGTTTCATGGTGTTAATTCAATAGTTTGTACAACACGATACAATCAAACATCTGTTCAAGGTCATTAATGATGATTACTATTGAAAAAAAAAACAACTTGAACGGATTTTCCTGTGAGAAGAGCATCAATGAATTAATCAATTATTGTTGTAAACGAAAGAAAGAAACATTAACTTCACTTATCTTTTGACTTTACAACGATGTTATCAGAACAAAAAAACTAATATTTAATTTAACATTTTTTACTTCTAGACTATTGTTATGTTATTCTTTTGCGCATTTCATATAAACAAATTCAACGTAAAAACGAGCTATGAAAATCATTCATCATCATGTTCGATGATTGTATATATACGCAATGAAAATGATACATATTGCAATGTCTCTCTAAAGTATAACTTAACTGATAAATATGTATACACATTTAGCAATAAGAAGTGGCAGAAAAAACATAACATGAAAGAAGAAAAAAAATGATGATCTTCATCGTTCCGCATTGACTTAACGAGCCACTTCGGGAAAAATCAATCGTTCTCTCTTCTCAATTCAATACCGGCAAATCTAACCTTGTTGTTCTTTATGTATATATATCGTCCTGCTTATCGTCATCGATTCATATGCAGAGACAGGATTAATGTTCGAATTGATGCAGATGCGCTTCGAACATAGGCAAGGCAAAAGTCATTAGACAGCATCGATCATCCATCACTTTGTTTTTTATTCATTGCCCCCATCATCTCGCAGTCGAGCATAAAGATAGATAGATAAATAGATAGACTCAACATTCGAGTCAATTTTAATGTTAAAGATGTCTTCACATTACCATCATCAGCTTGTTTTGTAAATCAACAGATAAATACTTATACAATATGTCACTGTGTGTAAAACATGTCCGAAATCTCGTTTATTTATTAGACAAAAAGAAAAAGTGAGACGATAATTTGATTTGAATAGGCGTGGTTTGTCCGAGAATAAGGATGATTTAACTAACAAGTCAGTTGATAATTGATGCAAATTAAAAGAAAAGAAGACCCGATGGAGAATCGATACATTGGATTCCATATACGAACAACAACAACAACAACAACAAAAAAAAAGAAGCGAGTGAACATTCGAATTCAAGTGACCTTTCTACAAATTTTTCGTGTTCTCGCTATTTTGATTGTCAATGATGCGCAACTGAACAAGTCAATCTAACTAAATATTGTATTCATTAAATGGCAAGAGAAACAACAAATCTAAACTACAACATCATCAAACGGATGTTGCATTTGTCCGTATCCGTCCGGTCGTCGAGCAAAAGTGATGATGAATGAATTCACACATGCAAATTTCGACCAGCATCAACTACTATAGTATTTGCATTGATTAAATGTAGCATTACACAGTAGTCATTGTAACAGACCATAAGACAAGACACCCAAAAAATACTCCTCCCCTTTTTCCTTCCTTATACACATACATATATATCAATACTTTTTATTTCGTTACACCATTTTTGCTCTCGTACCCCCTGATGAGTTGTCGCCTGAAAGAGATAGAGTAATCAAATCTATGCGTTGTCGATTCAATACGAAAAAAAAAACGGAAAGCAACAAAAAAAAAGAGAAAGATTTGATCTAATGAAGTGTTTCATATTGTAATTTTCTTCTCTTGTTCAATTAAATAAACAATTGGGATGAAAAAAAGGGCGTCAAAACTCGGTTTTGCCTCAAACTTCGATCGAATAAGAGAGAGAGAGAGAGAGAGAGAAACAGACTACATCTATCATATCTTTTTCTCTTTTCCATTTGGAATATCATTAAATCTCATTAAAAAGACTTCATTTGAATGCAATAATAATATATGAATAAGAGTAAAAAGTAACTTAGTAAAGTGAAAAATGATTAACATTTTCTCGTTTTTTTTCTTCTTTTCGATATGTCTCTCTGTCTCTCAAGAGAATTCAATGTGCCGACATATATAGAATAAGTGAGAGACAAAACTATTGGTGTCATTTTTATTGATGATGATGATGATCATGATGAGATAAGAGAAACGTACAGTATTTTTCAACATAATCTAACAAAACAAAACGAATATGATTGTGGATCAATATTCTCGATTAAATATGAGGTTAAACGATTTCCATGTAAGATTTTTAGTCGAGTAAAATCTCATTTGTTTATTATCAATGCGTTCTTTTTTTTTATTCTTTCTCCTTATTTCTGATTTTTGACATTCGTCCATATAAACCAGACTCAAAGGCATTTTTCGTACGAAAGTCACGTCGCAGCGATAACGCGTAGACAAGATGATAAAGAGGCTTCTAATTGTCCGATGACGTTCTCTCTCTCTCTTTTGCACATCCATATAGAACAATATCCGATACAAGAGCTACCCACGGAGCAAATCAGATTTATTCTTTTTAATTCTCTCTTCTACACACACGATTAATAACAAGCAATTCTCTTTTGCTTAAATCTAGTCTGTTTATATGCATTTCCTTTATAATCACATCTCCCTTTTTTTTTCGTCTAATATGGAATGTATTTCTCCAGTAAAAAAACTGAGAGAGCAGAAGAAGAAGAAAAAAGACTCGAAGAACGAACAGATAAATATTGAGAATAGAGAGACAGAGAGTGCAACGAAAGGGAGAGAGAGAAAAAAAGAAAGAGAAAGTAAATGATTCTTCTTGTTGTTCTTTTTTCTCTCTCTCTCTC